>Ga0302140_10000195_pt1 | contig 71279 bp, 62 predicted proteins | sample I_Bog_E1_1_FD_202095 | JGI IMG/M metagenome (GOLD analysis project Ga0302140, IMG submission 202095) | Peat permafrost microbial communities from Stordalen Mire near Abisko, Sweden - I_Bog_E1_1 | ecosystem: Environmental > Terrestrial > Soil > Wetlands > Peat | place: Sweden: Abisko, Stordalen... | reverse complement strand
CAGCAGGGCCAGCCGTCCGTGCGTAATCGAAGCGGAGAAAACGCGTTCGTGCTCCAGTGGTCCCCTGGTCGCTACGCGCGCGATCACCCGGTTCACGCCCGCACTGCGATTCACCAGTTCCGTGGCCTCATCCTGCAAATGCGCCGCAGCGGAGGGAAACGTATCGATGGCCAGCACCGGCGCGTAGCTGCGCGAATCGCCCTGCACCCCCACCGAATGGATCGGCACCAGCCAGCCCTCGGGAACGCGCGTGACATGATGATCTTCCGACGAACAAAGGCAACGAATGGCCAACCCCGGGCCTGGAAACGGATGCCGGTCCAGCAGCAGCGGCGAAAGGCCCATCTCCAGGCCGATTTCGCGCACTTCATCCTTGTAGAAATCGGCCAGCGGCTCGACGATGAGCCCCTGTTCCATCAGCTTCTGAATGCCGGGAACGCGATTGTGATGCGTCTTGATGGTGGCGGCCTTCGATTGTTCACGATCGCTCGGGTGACCTGAAGCGCCGCCGGACTCGATGGTATCGGGATAGATTGTGCCCTGCCCGAGAATCCAGCTGCCGTTCTCCACTCCGCGCGCCGTGAGGATTCGCTCCTGCACTTTCACGAATTGCTCGCCGATAATGTGGCGTTTGGTTTCCGGATCGTGCACGCCGTCGAGCGGCCCGAGGAATTCCTCCTCGGCGTGCTCAATGGTCACCACGCCATGACCCAGGCCGGCGAACGTCTCCTGCACAAACTCCGTCTCACCCTCGCGCATCAGGCCGGTATCCACGTAAACTCCGCAGACACGCTCCGAGCCGAGCGCTTCGAGACAAAGCATGAACGCCACGGTGGAATCGACGCCGCCGCTGACGAAGAAAAATACGTTTCTGTCGCCGGCGCGCTCGCGAATCTGGTCTTCCACCTGCGCGATCCGGTTCGCGGGATTCCAGTCTTTCGTGCAGCCGCAAATGCCGAACAGAAAGTTTTCGAGAATGCGCGCGCCCTCGGTGGTATGCACTACTTCCGGATGAAACTGCACGCCATATAGCCTGCGCGATGTGTCTTCGATAGCGGCCGTGGAACAAGTGGTGGTGGTGGCGAGCACGCGGAACCCGGCAGGCGGCACGGCGACCAGGTCGCGGTGCGACATCCAGATTTTCTGGTGATCGGTCAGGCCCTCGAACAGCGGCGAATCCGGCGCCTGAATATCGAGAAATGCCAGCCCGAACTCGCCCTTATCACCTTTGCGGACTTCACCGCCCAGCAACTGCGTGATCAGTTGCTGGCCGTAACAAATCCCCAGCGTGGGGATGCCCGCGGTGAGGACGGCGGGATCCATGGTGGGACTGGAATGATCGTAGACACTGCTGGGACCGCCCGAAATGATGATGCCGCGCACGTGACGCAACGCATCCATAGGGGCTTCGCTCGGATAAACCGCGGACGATACCCCGAGTTCCCGAACTTTGCGGGCAATCAGGTGGCAGTATTGACCTCCCGTGTCCAACACTGCGATTTGGGCTGGAGAGACTACTTTTGCGCCCTTTCCGCCATCTTCTGAGTCGCGCGGTTCAGCAGCGTCTGTGCCTGCGGCAGCGCGGCCACAGCGGCAATAATTTCAGGATCGGTTTCGTGCTGATATTTGGTGGATTCATCCACGTTGAACGCCGTTTTGTAAATCTCGGCCTGCAGACGAACCCGGATATGCTCGTATTCCTTCGTGAATTCGTCCTCTTTGAACTCGGCCTTCTGATCGAGCAGCCACTTGTGGAAGGCATCCATTTGCGCCGAATCCACGCTCCACCCGGCCGGTATCTGTTCCTTATTCACGGTAAAGAAATGCCGCGTATACGTCTGGAACATGTACCGCATGTAAAGCTCCGTCTCTATCGGTCCCCAGCACGCAGGCGTCCCTGGAATCGCGTTGCAGGGGCCCGCGGGCACGTCGAACTTTTCGTCGGGCGAAATGCCGCCGCCGCCATATACGGTGCGGCCGCTATCGGTCATCTTCACATCGGAATTGTTCCGCGCTTCGGTATTCTTGCGGTAATAGTAATCGAAAAACGAAACGCTGGAGTAATCGCGCTGGATCAGACGGCCACTGGGCGTATAGTATTTCGCGGTGGTCAGCGCCAGACCCGTATTTTCCACGATGGGATAAACGGTTTGCACCAGACCTTTGCCGAACGTGTTATCGCCCAGAATCCAGGCGCGGTCATGATCCTGGAGTGCGCCCGACACAATCTCCGAAGCGCTCGCCGAATTGCGGTTCACCACCACCACGATCGGATAATTCAGCCCGTGGTTGCCTTCCGTAGCTTTGTACGATCTTTCCGCCGATGCCCGCCCGTGGTGCGAAACAATCTCGACACCCTTCGGCAGCATATGGCCCGCTACGGAAACAGCTTCGGTCAGTAAGCCACCGGGGTTGCCCCGCAGATCGAGCACCAGGCCCTTCAGGCTGCCCTCGTCGAGTGTCTTCAGGGCATTGGCGAAATCGGCGCCGGTCGTTTCGATAAATTCGTCGACCCTCACGTACCCGATGCCCGGCTTCAGCAGGAACGCGGACGGCACGCTGGATCGGTTAATCTCGTCGCGGACGATATTGAAGACGAGCTCATCGGTGCCCTCGCCGCGTATCGCTTTGATTTGTACCGAGGTTCCGCGCGGTCCCTTGAGCAGATCGGCGACCTCGGTCGAACTCAGCCCGTCGGTTTTCTTGCCGTTCACATTCGCGATGACGTCGTTGGGACGTAGACCAGCCTTATAGGCCGGCGAACCGACGAACGGTTCCACCACGATGGTCTGCATAACGCCGGACTGGTTGGCCTTGCCTTCCACGCGCATGCCGACGCCGTAATAGTGGCCGCTCTGCTCCTCGCGCATAGCCTTGAGCGCCGCCGGATCGAAGAAATTGGAATGCGGATCGAGCGTCCGGAGCATACCCGGAATGGCACCCTTATAAATGCCCTGATCCGCGCTTAGCGGATCGGCAAAATTCTCCTGCACTGTGGAATAAAGGGCGGTAAACTGCTTGACACTGGCGCTGATATCGTCATCGCCAGCTGCCGAAGCAACCTGCGTGCTCGGTCCATATACTCCGCCGATAACGGCACACGCGAGCACTAAAAGCGGGACCAGAAACAAGGATTGGCGTTTACTTGCCATATTCAGAGATAGACGTTTGCCTTTATGCGCCTTGGGGGCCGCGGCTCAGTATCCAAGAGTATAGCAGTCTGCGCGAATAGTGCGCTGGCTCGCTCCGGTCAGGCTCGTTCCGGTCAGGCTCGTTCCGGTCAGGGGCGTTCGGTCAGAACGAAACTGACGACGAGCCCGCCGCGTTCGCCTTTTTCCGACTTGAGGCGAATGTCGTCGAAGCGGCCGGTGTTCCAGAGGGAATTGAAATCGCGGCGCAGCGCTTCATCGCTATAGACATCGCCAGCCTTGCTGCGGACGAGCGCCTTCACGGTTTCAACCGGAATGTGGGATAGCCCGCGGAATTCGATGCCTTCGATGACGTTGGGCGCGAGCGCGGGCTGCTGCCGGGTCGCCGGGGGATTCGGGGGCGGATTCTGCGCCCGGACCGTTACCAGGCTGGAGACGGCGAGCAGGGCGACGAGAAATGGTTTCATAAGGCTCCTGAACGCCTATTCAGTATGCACGTCGGGGCCCGGCGGCGACTGCCCTTTATTCTGCGCTTTTTCATGAGCCGCGATGTGACTGGCACTCACAGGTGTGGAGCATTACACTGAAGTTGTGTTGGCTGCGCGCGGACAGGCCGTTCCGGCAATCGAGCGGTTCTTTCAGTTCTCGCTGTTAGGGCTGGTCACGTGCGCGTTTTGCGCGCTCGCCGATACGGGCCGTCTGGATCTGCCGTCACTGAGTTTTCTGCTGGCCGGGGTGTTCTGGCGCGGGCTGATGGTGCTCGGAATCGTACGGCTGCGCATCCCGCAGCGGCTGATTACGGGTCTGGCAACCGCTTACATCGTTTTTTACCCGATCGACTATCGCTACATCTCACACGACTTTTTTGCGGCGACGGCGCATGGCGTCTGTTTCCTGGGCGTGGCGCGCATTCTCTCGGCGCAATCGAACCGGGACTACCTGTATACGGGTTCGCTGGCATTCGTGGCGCTGATGGGCGCGGCCGCGCTCTCGACGCAGATCCGCTTTTTCCTGTGGATGGCGCTGGCTATTCTGTTCGGGCTGGGAGTGCTGACGAGCGCGGAGATACGCCGCGGATTCCAGCGCAATGCGCGCGCCGTTTCCGCCGCCGGCACGCGATCCGGCGCGCGCACGGGGTGGACGCTCGGCTTGCTGGTGGCCTGCGCGGGCTTCGGCATTCTGGTGCTGACGGCGGGGCTGTTTTTCCTGGTGCCGAGGACGGCGCGGGCGGCTGCGATGCTGCTGCCGAATAGTCCGCGGCTATCGGGCTTTGCGAATTCAATCGATCTGGGCCGCCTGGGCGCCATGGCAAAGGACGATCGGCCGGTGCTGCACGTTCATTCTTATGGCAAGGTACTGCCACCCAATATGAAGTGGCGCGGGTCGGCCCTGAGCCACTTCACGGGTGTGGGGTGGGATGAGCCGGCGGTGAACGACCAGATCGCGCAGGGACAGGGTACGGTGACGGTGGCAGACCGGCCGCAGCTTTCCCGACGCGATGGCGAGCGCATCGTATACCGGGTGGATGTGGCCAGTTCCGATACCGGCACGCTGTTCATCGCCGGTATTCCGGAGTTCATCAACGTGGAAGCGCCGACGCTGGCGCGAACGCCCGAGGATTCGTTCCTCGCGCTGCCGGCGATGGGAGAGTCGCTGGGCTACGAGGTATCGGCGCAGCTTGGAAGGCCGCTTCCCTACTCTTTACCGGATGCCGAGCGAAAGCGCGATACGGATTTGCCTTTGCGTCTGGACCGGCGGATTGCGGGGCTAGGGCGGGAATGGTCGGGCACGGGTAGAGAGGCGGCGGAGGGTTCGGATCTGGAGCGGGCCGAACGTATTCAGGAACATCTGCACCGCGATTTTGTCTATACGCTGGACGTGGGAAATTCGCCGGTGCGCGATCCGCTGGCACACTTCCTGTTCGTGACAAAGCGAGGTTATTGCGAGTATTTCGCGTCGGCGATGGCGGTGTTGTTGCGGACACAGTCGATACCGGCGCGGGTGGTGACGGGATTTCAGAGCGGCTACTATAACGATGTATCCGGATCGTGGGTGATGCGGGCTTCCGATGCGCACGCGTGGGTGGAGGCCTGGATCGACGGGCGCGGCTGGGTGACTTTCGACCCCACGCCGCCGGGCGCGGCGCAGGCTGACGGCGGCTGGCTCGGAAACAAACTGCGACGCATGGGGATGTATCTGGATGCCGCCGATACGGCCTGGCAGCAATGGGTGCTGGCTTACAATCCGAGCCAGCAGGCGGCGCTGGCGTTCGCTTTTCGCAATAAACTGCGTGCGGTGGGCCAGGGCGGGACTGGTTTTACATGGCCGGACGGGCTGTTGCCGGGGCTGCGATGGTGGCTGATCGCGGCGGCGGCCGGGGCGGTGATGGTGATTCTGTGGCGCGTGCGGTGGCCGCGGCTCTGGAACCAATGGGACGCGAGGCGGCGCATGCGCAAGATCCGGCGCGGCGAGGGAACGGCGAACGATGCGCGCGTTTTGTATGAGCGGATGCTCGAATCGATGGCGCGGCGGGGGTTTCAGAAGCCGGCGTGGTTTACGCCGATGGAGTTTGCCCGCACTTTACCGGCGGGCGACAGGGAGCGTATCGGCAACTTTACCGCGGCCTATAACGAAGTGCGGTTTGGCGGGGATCCGGCTGGCGCGGCGAGGCTGGCGCAGATGCTGGAGAGTATGGACGGAGTCAGGTAGGCTGGCCCTACGGGACTACGTAGATAGTTACGCCCGACTGGGACGGATAGCCGCCGACCATGACCTGGACGAGAACCGGGCCAGTGATCAGGGTGGAGGGAATCTGGACGTTCACCTGCATCACGCCGGCGATTAGTGACGGCGCTCCGCCCGCGTAAGTGGGATTGACGAACTGGTTGCCGATTTTTACCGTGACAGGAAGCAGCGGCGTGGGAAGACACGCGACACCGCAGGTTACGGGCGTGGGCTGTCCGTCCACGGGGTTCGTGGTGTAGCCTGCGCCGTTCGCGTACAGTTCGATGAAGCTGCCGAGGTGAGCGGGGTGGGCCGGGCTGTTGATGGTGCCATCCGCTACGTTGATGGCTGCCGCCTGACCGGAACCCGAGGTGTCCGCGGTAAACAGGGATGGCACGGTTGCCGTCACAGGCATGGAGGCGGTGAACGTACTGCCCTGATACGTCAGCGAAATATTCGCCGTGGAGGAGCCGGTGATCTCATAGGGCGCGGCGACCGTGACTAACCCGGAAGAGGTGTAGACGATCGGCGCCGGGGTGCCGTTGAAGGTGACCTGCGTGCCGGCGAACGAAGTGGGGTAAAGGCTGGGTGTCCCGCTAGCGGTGGCGGAAGTCAAAGTGGCGGGGCCGAGGCCGGAGCCAAACAGCGTGAGAAGCTCGCCGGGCGCGATCAGACCAGGCTGCAGGTTGGAGCCGGGAACCTGGCTGGCGGCATCCTGCACGCCGACCGAAGAGGGGACGGGCACCAGATGACGAATCACATCGTTACCGGTATCGGCGACGTAAATGCTGCCATCGGAGGCGACGACCAGACCTTCGGGCTGATTCAACTGCGCCTGCGAAGCCTGACTGCCGGTGTAGATGGTGCCATTGAAGGTGCCGTCGCCTGCATAACCGGCAACGCCGTTGCCTGCGATGGAGACGACGCCGCCACCGGGCAGGATTTTTTTGACGCTGGAAGACACGCCATCGACAAAATAGAGATTGCCCGCTGCATCGATGCCGAGGCCCTGGGGATTGACGCCGGTGACCACGGTGGTCATGTTGCCGCTGGTATCCACCTTGCGGATATCGCTGTTGCCTTCATCGCCGATATAAAGGTTGCCTGCGGCGTCAAAGACAAGCGAAACGGGATAAGCGAGCAGCGCTTTGGATGCCTGACCGCCGTCGCCCGCGTTGCCGTAAGTTCCCAGAGTGCCTGCAAAAGTGGTGACGACTCCGGCGGTGGTCATCATCTGCACGGTGTGGGTGCCGCGATCCGTAATGTAGAGATTGCCTTTGGAATCGAAGGCCAGCGCTCCGGGGGCTACAAAAGGAGTGCTCGAGCCGGGGCCGCAGAAAGGAATCGAGATGGCGTTGCCTGCCGAACTCTGGCCCGCAACCGTCTGGATATTCGGAAGGGTGTTGGTGGAAGGATTATCGATGCGGCGTATGCGACAGGAGGATGTATCGGAGATGAATACATTGCCGTTGCTATCGACCGCGATGCCGTGAACGTCGGTGATGTTGGCGGAAGTGGCGGCGGCAATGTCGCCGGCGGTTCCGGCAGTGCCATCGCCGCCGAGAATCGTCATGATGCCGGTACTGGCCGAGACGTAGTTGACTATGTACGCATAGTTGTAGGCGATGTAGATGTTATTTTTCGAATCGACGTAGACCACGGACGGGTTGAGGAGCTGGCCACCAGTCGGCCCCTGGCCAGCGTACGCCGGCCCGATCGCCGGAGCCGTATAAGACACGGCTGGAATGCCCGGAGTCGGGTTGACCAGCGGGAAAAGGCCCGGAACCTGGGGGATGCCGGCGACGGTGGAGATCGTATACTGCTGGGCGGCGACAAGGCCAGCCGTGGCGAACAACAGGCAAATAGTCTGGAGACTCTTCATTTAAGGTTAATTACCGTCGCTAGTTTTCACGGTTTGACTGCACTGGTCCGAAGTTTAGTGAGACGCCCGCTGCGGCGAAACCGTTGCGGGCTTCCGTGATTAAAGCATTAAAAGCAATGATACCAGCGGACGAGCGATTGTCGCGGACCGGGTGTGACAGAATCGGGATTAGCCGTGCGAACAGCCTCGAAAGCAATGAGAATGACGCGCCGAGAATGGCTCGGCGTGGCGGCGGTGGCGGCGGCCTGGCCAGCGACTGCCCAGACTGACGTCCAAGCCGGGCCCGAGACGTTCAAGGCGTATACGGATGCGCCTCGTTTATTCCTTTCGGCAGCGCGGCTGAGGTTGCTGCGCAGGGAGCGTGACCGGCGGTCGTTGCGCTGGGAGCAGTTTCAGACGCTTTGGGGAGCTGACGCGCAGTTTCCGGAGTTCGGGTGGACGGCGGCGCTGCGGTATCAGGTTGCAGGGGAAGAGTCCGCCGGGCGGCAGGCTGTGACCTGGGCGACGGGCAAGGCCGGGATGGCGGACGCTGCGATTTCCGACGGATTTGTGCGGCAGATGGCGCTGATTGCCGACTGGTGCGCGCCACTGATGTCGGCAGAAGACAAGCGCGTGGTCTTTGCCCGGCTGGAGAAGGCGGTGACTGGCGGCGCGGTGACCGGCATTGCCGAAGCGCGTACGAAAACTCTGGCGGCGATTGTGCTCTCCGAAACGCGGCCCGAGGTTTCGGAGAAGGCACTGCGGGAAGTATACGAGGGGTTTTGGACGGCCCGGTTCATTGGCGGACTGCGCGATGGCAAGCTGCACGTAGCGAATGCCGACGCTTACCCGATGCTCGAACTGATGCACGCTTTCCGCGACAATCTGAACTTCGATCTGCGCGAAACGTTCGGGAAGTGGTTCAAAGACTACCCGCTGATCCACATCCTGGCGCATTATCCGGAGCCGTTTCCCGCGGCGGAGAACGAATACCGGATTCCGGCCGATGCGGAGATCGACAAGCGGGGGCCGGATGTCACGAAGGCGACGCTTTCGCGGGCGGCGGAACTGGCGATGGTGGCATTCGACGCCAATGCGCCGGAGACCCAGTTATTACAGGGATTTCTGATGAACGACCGGTTTCTGATGCGCGGAGTTCTGGGAATCGCGTATGAAATGATGTGGGCTAATCCGTATCAGCCTGGCCTGAGCTACTACCATGTCCCGCTGGTGGCGCACGATGCGGTGGGCGGAGAGTTGTTTGTGAGGTCGGCGTGGGAGGACGACGCGGCGTGGCTGGGATTTTTCGGCGGGCAGTTGCAGCTTTTTGCGAATGGTGAAGTGGCGCGCGTGGATCCGGCGGCCGCGCACGAGCCGATGGATCTGGGAGAAGCCGCGGTGTTTTTCGCTCATTTAGCGACGAGGTTTAAGGTCCCGGAAAGAAAGGTTGCCTCTCCCACTGGCGATGACGATGCAGGAGGTGGCGGCGGCGATGCGATGGCCGATGTGTTTATTATCGGCCTTGAACCGGGGCGGCGCTATCACGTGGAAGCAGATGGCGAGGGGATGTTCGAAGCTTCGTCCGACGTGGGCGGAATTATTTATCTGCCGGGGCTGCCCGCGGGCGCTGAAGTGCGGTTCGGGCTGGTAACTGCATAGCTTTCAGCCGTCAGCTATCAGCTACGCGGGTGTGTGCCGAAGCCGAGAGCCGATCACCAAAAAGCGAAATAATATATTTGTCAACTCGTGCGCGGAAATCGTCACTGGAAAGTACTCAACGCTTCGCGATCTTTCTTCGTCGGTTAATGTATGCGATTGCGTGTCTTTATCAGTCTTGCTGTCGCCGCTTGCATGACTTTCGGCCAGACCGCGCCCAAATTTGAAGTGGCTTCGGTGAAGCTATCACCGCCTTATCAGCCTGGCAACACTGTGGGAGTGCGGTTGGACGCCACGCAATTCAATTCATCGGGCATTCCACTACGAAATCTGATCTACAGTGCATATGGGGTGCCGACGTGGACTGTTTCCGGGGGTCCGACCTGGCTGGACACGGAAGCGTACGATATCAGCGCGACCCTTCCATCCAACACACCAAAGGAACAGATCAATGCGATGTTACTGGCACTGTTTGCCGAGCGATTCAAATTAACGACTCACCGTGAGATGAGAGACTACGCGGTCTATGCGCTTGTGCTCGCAAAAGAAGGTTCGCGACTGAAGGCATCTGCCGACGGCAAATTCAGTATCAGGACCGGAAAATATCACCTCGAAATACACAACGTATCCATGGCGGCTTTTGTCACTTATTTATTCAGCGCACATGCGACGGACCGCCCCGTAGTGGATATGACCGGCCTAAAAGGAGTCTTTGACGTTACGTTCGACTGGACTCCGGAGACCGTTGAGCCCACTGACATGAGTTCGTCGGTCTTCAGTGCAATCCAAGAACAACTGGGCCTCAAGCTGGAACTGCGCAAGTCCCCAGTTGAGTTCATTGTCATCGATCGTGTCGAGAGGCCATCAGATAACCGACCGCAACTTTGCGCCCGGCTTGCCAATAGTCAGGTGGCCTTCTTCGCCCGCTTCAGCCGGTGGTGCGGTTCGGGCTGGCTGTACAGCTGTCAGCCATCAGCTATCAGCTTTCAGCGGGTGTGTGCTGAACGGGAAGACTGGAGTGCCGCTCCTTACAGTCGCGGTTCGTAGACCGCTGACAGCTAAAAGGCCCAGCGCCAGAGGCTGGCGCCTGCTGTGTAGCCCGCGCCGACGGCGGCGAACATGACCAGACCGCCTTTATGCAGGCGGCCTTCATCGAAGGCGTCGCAGGTTGCCAGTGGGATGGTGCCGGCCGTTGTATTGCCGTAGCGGCCGATGTTCACCATCACCTTTTCGGGCGGCAGCGCGAGGCGTTCCATGGTGGCGTCGATGATGCGGCGATTGGCCTGGTGGGGAATCAGGATATCGATATCGGCGGTGGTGAGATGGTTGCGTTCGAGCAGCGTCGTGGTCATCTCATACATCTTGCGAACCGCGTATTTGAAGACCTGCTGGCCTTCCTGGTGCACGTAATGCATGCGGCCCGCGACTGTGTCCGCGCTGGCCGGAACGCGGCTGCCGCCGGCAGGCATATAGAGATAGCGGCCGCCGGAGCCATCGATCTCGCCGAAAAAGTCGATAAAGCCGGCGTCCTCACCCTCTTCAACAGGTTCGAGCAGCATGGCGCCGGCGCCATCGCCGAACAGCACGCAGGTGGCGCGGTCCTTATAGTCGATGATGCGGCTCATGGTGTCGGCGCCGATGACGAGCACCTTCTTATGAGTTCCGGCGGCAATCAGACTGGCAGCCGTGGTGAGGCCGTAGACAAAGCCGCTGCAGGCCGCGACGAGATCGAAGCCCCAGGCTTTGTGCGCGCCCAGATGATCCTGCACGATACAGGCTGTGGAGGGAAACATCATGTCGGGCGTCACGGTGCAGACGATGATGGCGTCGAGTTCGGCGGCGCCGATGCCGCGGCGTTCGAGCGCGTCCCTGGCGGCGAGGGTGGCGAGATCGGATGTGGCGATATCGGGTTCGGCGATGTGGCGTTCGGAGATACCGACGCGGGTCTGTATCCATTCGTCGTTGGTATCGACCAGTTTTTCGAGATCGGCGTTGGTGAGGACACGGGCCGGAATGTGGCGCCCGATCGAAGTGATTTTCGCTCTAGTGGCAGGCATCAGTTGTTTACGCGTAATCTCTTATTATGGTCGATGAGGTCGATTCAAGCGGAGGCGAATTGTTCGGCGACGGCTTTCTCCAGCCGGTAAACGTGGCCAGTTCGTTGTTTTTCGAATCGCCCGGGGAGATTTTCGCGCGGGTGTATCGGGAGATTCGTCCGCGCACGCCGATCCCGCCGATCGACGTCCGCTATAAGCGGTTCGTCGACCCCAACAGCCGCATTCGGCTGGAAGCGGGCAGAATTACGGTCACGATTACGGATCTGCTGGAAGGAGCGCCCGCGCCGGTGACGGAGGCGCTGGCGCATATCCTGCTGAATAAGCTTTACCGCAAGCCGATCGCGCGGCAGCATCAGCATCGTTACAGGCTCTATCTGAACCGGCGGGATATGCGGCACAGGATCGATCTGATGCGGCAGACGCGAGGACGGAAGGCGCACAAAGGTCCGGCGGGAGTGACGCACGATCTGGTGGCGGTATTCGAAGATCTCAATACGCGCCATTTTGGCGGCATGATGGCGCGGCCGGAACTGGGCTGGAGCCATGTTCGTTCACGCACGCGTTTGGGGCACTTCGACCCTTCGCACAACATGATCATGATCAGCCGGATTTTCGACGATCCGCGCGCGCCGCGACTGGCGCTGGAGTATGTGATGTTTCACGAGATGCTGCACCTGCGATATCCGGTAGATCATTCCGGCACCCGCCGGTGCGTGCACACGCCGGAGTTCAAGGCGCATGAAAAGCAGTTTCCGGAGTTTAAAGAAGCGAAGGCCCTGCTGCGCAAGCTTTGGTGAGGGTTCAGAACGCAGGCAAAGACCGGGTGGCGCCCTCGCCCGGGCTGGTTTCGAGATTCTGCAGCACGAACATGGCGAGCTCGAAACGATCGTTGGCGCCGGTTTTTTCAAACAGGCGCGAAAGGTAGACTTTCGTGGTGCCTTCGGTGATGTTCATTCGCCAGGCGATTTCCTTGTTGCGCAGCCCCTGCGTCAGCAGAGAGACCAGCTGGCGTTCGCGGGGCGAAAGCCTTACGGTCCGCATGGAGAGCAGCTTCTGGGTCATATCGTTTTCGAGCCAGAGTTTATGGGCGGTGACGCGGTCGAGACACTGGGCGTAAAGGTCGGTAGTAGCGTCTTTACGAAGGACGCCGCGCACGCCGAAACCGATGACTTGCTGGACGAACTGGGGCGTCGCTTTGTCGACCCAGAGAATCAGACCGGTTTCGGAGGCGAGGGGCTTCAGTTCGAGGAGAACTTGCGGGGTGACACCGGCGTTGACGTCGATCAGGGCGAGATCGGGGCGATTGGCGTCAAAACAGGAACGCAGATCCTGAAGGTCGGAGCAGTGGAAGACGATGAGCCCGGCGGGTTCCGCGATGAGCGCGCGAAAACCGGCAACCAGCAGCGAATGCCTGGAGCATACGATGATTTTCTTCACCGGTTATACCTCTTTATTTCCGACACCTGTACTCATATCAGAGATATCGGCCAGAGGGGGCAGTGACTTGAGGGGGTTCAGCTGAAAAAAATCTGAGAATATCGTTTCATTTCGGCACTCCTCTCTACGGGATGTCGAATTGGATCACTGGATAGCGCTGCTATTGACGCCACTCGCATTTTGGGTGGTCGTGAGCGGCCTCGATGACTGCGTCATCGCGGTGGCAGCGGCTGTTGCGTGGATTCGAATGACCTTGTCGCGCGGGTCGCGGGTTCACAATCCGGATTGGTATACGCCGAGCGACGAGGATCTGGCGGCGGCGCCTGCCCGGCACATGGCGGTGTTCGTGGCCGCGTGGAAAGAGCACCGCGTGATCCAGAACATGCTCGACAACAACGTGACCCGGTTGCAGTACCCGCGCTTCGATTTTTTCGTGGGCGCGTATCCGAACGACGAACGGACGCTGGCGGCGGTTCGGGAGGCGATGAAGCGCCACGCGAATGTGCATCTGGCCATTTGCCCGCACGACGGACCGACTTCGAAAGCCGATTGCCTGAACTGGATCTATCAGCGCATGATTCTATACGAAGAAGAGCACGGGGTGCGTTTCGACATGATTATCACGCACGATGCGGAGGACATTATCGATCCCGACTCGTTACGGTGGATCAATTATTACGCGCAGTGGAACGAAATGGTGCAGATTCCCGTGCTGGCGCTGCCGACGCCCTGGGGCGAAATCACGCACGGGATCTACTGCGATGAATTCTGCGAGTACCAGCACAAGGACATGATGGCGAGATCGCTGATGGGCGGTTTCATTCCGTCGAACGGGGTAGGTACAGGGTACTCGCGGCAGGCGCTGGAGATGCTGGCCGCGGCACATGCCAACCGCATCTTCGAGCCGGGCTGCCTGACCGAAGACTACGAGAACGGCTGCCGGGTGGCGCTGCTCGGGCTGCGGCAGAAGTATATTCCGATTCATATCCGGCACGGAAGGGCTATTGCGACCCGCGAATACTTTCCGAGGAATCTGCGCGGCGCGGTGCGGCAGCGGACGCGCTGGGTAACCGGAATCGGACTGCAATCGTGGGAATATCACTCGCTGCGGGAGACGCTGCGGCACTGTTACTGGTTTTGGCGCGATCGCAAGAGTCTGGCGGGGAATATGGTCGGGCCGCTGGCTAATTTACTTTTTCTGTATGGGGTGGTCACGCTGGTATGGGCGGAGCATACACACACAGCGTGGGGGCTGGGGCGCGAAGCTTCCGGTCTGGCTGTGGCGGCGGTGGCCGGTCTGGCGTTGCAAGTGATGCATACGTCCGTGCGGATGGTTTGCTGTGCGCGCGTGTATGGCTGGCGATTTGCCGCTCTGGCGCCGGTGCGGATGGTGGCCGCTAACTGGATCAACTGTTTCGCGACCGGCCTTGCCATGTGGAACTACGCGGCGGCGAGGATGCAGGACAGGCCGCTCAGATGGGCGAAGACCGATCACGTTTATCCGAACCGCGCGGCGCTGGTGATGGAGCGAAAAAAGCTGGGAGAGATACTGACGGGCGGCCAGTGGATCACCGAGACGGATCTGGCGGGCGCGCTGGCGTCCAAACCCGCCGCGCGACGGCTGGGAGAGCATCTCATGCTGCTCGGGATGATTACGGAGGAAGATGTTTATGCCGCGCTGGCGCTGCAGAATAATCTGCCGATGGGCAAGCCGGAGCCCGCGTCCGTATCGCTGCCGGTGACGCGATCATTGCCGGCGGCGGTGGCGAAAAAGTGGCGCATACTGCCGTTTCGCATTGTGGCGGGGGAGTTGTACATGGCCGGTTCGGAACTGCCCGGAGATGAGATGCAGCAGGAGATCCGGCGCTTTAGTTCGCTTGAGATCCGGTTCCAGTTAGTGACGCCGACGGACTATGCGGAACTGGCGACGAAGTATCTGGGGTAGCGCCTGGCGGGCCTTCAGAGGATATTGACGGCACGCGCGGCCAGCAGGGCGATTGCGGCGAGCGAAATGCTGGACTGCACGATCATCATGATTTTGGCCCAGCGCGAAAGCACTGGTACGTCGGTGGGTGAAAAAGCGGTGCTGGTGTTGAAGGCGAGGAAGAGGTAGTCGACGAAGCCGGGATTCCAGGGGTGCTGGCCCAGTTGTTTGCGCAGCTCTTCGCTCAGCGTCATTTGCGGAAAGAGAAATGCGCCGGCCTGGTGGGTGTGGCGGCGGTCGCGCTCGTTGGGGCCACCGCTATCGAGACGCCAGTACCACGAGGCGAAGACGAGCACATTGCTGATCCAGAGCGCGGCGGCGGCGCGCAGCAGCGCACCCGGGGGATCGAGATGTTGCGGCAGGCGGAGAATGAGCAGCGCCAGAGACGACGCCAGCGCCACCGTGGTGATTGCCAGGCCGGAATAGCCGAAAATATCGTTGAGCCGGTGACGCCCGGTGACATGAAAGAAGGCGGCCGGAATGAGCATGGCGGCGATCAGGACCAGGGGCAGCCAGCGCGGGCCGAGGATGAGATGCTCCGGCATGAGGTAGAACAAAACGCCGGCGCCCAGACCGGCGATCAGGGCGGGCCAGCGGGGTTCGGGGTCGGGCTTGTGTTTGGGCGGCACTACCACAAGTGATAATACCCGTCGCGGCGGGCCAGTTCGACTTTCACGCCAAACAGTTTTCGCAGCGCGCCTGCGGTCAGCACCTCGTCTTTGGCGCCATCGTCGGCGATCTCACCGTCGCGCATGAGGATGACGCGATCGATTTCCGGGATTATATCGGAGAGATGGTGCGTGACCAGGATAATGGCGATTCCCGCGCGCGCGAGTTTGCGAATGTTTTCGCGAAGTTCGTGCTGGGCGAACAGGTCGAGACTGGTAGAGGGTTCGTCCAGCAAGAGCGCCCTGGGATCGTGGACGAGCGCGCGGCCGATGAGCATTCGGCGGGCTTCGCCGGAGGACATTTCTTCGACGGGTTTGTCACCCAGGTGGGCGGCTTCGAGAAAGCGCAGGACATCGGCGGCTTTGCGGCGCTGCTTTTCGGTAACGTGATGATTGGGCCAGATGCCGATGCTCGAAAAGAAGCCGGAGAGCACGATTTCGAACCCTGTGATTTCGCGTGTGCATTGCGCCATCAGGTCATTGGAGACAATGCCCAGCATGCTGCGCAGGCTGACGACATTCCAGACGCTTTCGCCGAGAATCGTAACACTGGAATCGGGCCGGGCGAGCGGATAGCATTCGCGCGTGATGGTCTTAATCAGAGTCGATTTCCCGCAGCCGTTGGGGCCGAGGATGGCGACGTGTTCCCCGGCGCCGATGGTGAGGCTGAGGTGGCGAAGGGCGATGTTTTCTCCGCGCATGACGGTGACGTTGCGGAGGTCGATGAGCGGAGGCGAATAGGGCGGCGTCAAACAACCAGTATCGCCGGAGCAGCCCTGCCGATATCCGATGGGTGATTCGCGCTAATGCGGCGCCGCGGAGGAGTTGCTCGCCGACGGGCCGGCGGCGGAGGCTGCTGCCGTCACGGGGGGCACCGGCCCAGCCGCCTGACGCAGGCTTTCCACAAGTTTTTCGATCGGAATGGTCGGGTGCGGCGGTTCCACTGGCATGGGGCCGGTGACATCTAGCCCTGGCGTGTGCATTTCGTGTGGCGTATTCGTCGGCATGAACGGTACAGTGAATTTCAAATCCGGCAAGGGCTGCCCGGCGGGAATCGGGCGAACCAGTTCGGGGGTTACGATGACGATCAGTTCCGTGTTCTGTTTAGAAACGGATTTGGACTGGAAGAACTTGCCGATGAACGGGATCTCGCTGATAAACGGAATTTTCTCGAGAGTGTCGGTGGTGCGGTTATCGAGCAGTCCACCGATGGCAAAGCTCTGGCCTTCGTTCAGTTCGACCTGCGTACTCAGTTTTCGGGTGGTCAGGGCGGGAACGTTGAAGCCCGAGATCACCAGTCCGTTGGTGAAATCGAGGGCACTCACTTCCGGGGCTACCTGCAGCTGAATGGTGCCGCGCGGGGTGATAATCGGCGTAAAAGTGAGTCGTACGCCATATTCGCGAAACTGGATGGATACCGCCGGGGTGCTACCTGCGCCGCCGGCGCTGACGCTCGGAAAGGGAAACTCGCCGCCGGCGAGAAAGCTGCTCTGCTTGCCGTCCTGTGCCAGGACGTTGGGCTCGGAAAGAATCTGGAGAAGACCTTTGACCTGGAGTGCCTGGATGGTGGCGCCGAGGTTCAGATCGGGGCGGAAGAAAAAGAGATTCAGCGCCTCGGTAATGGTAGAGGCGATCGGAGTGCCCGGGCTGACAGCCGGTGCACCGGGCGGGGAATACTGTCCGGTGGAAACGGCGCCGATGGTGTTGGCCGCGCCGGTACTCAGCAGGTTCATACCCAACTGCGTGCTGGCGCTGCGATCCACGCTGGCGAACTTCACCTTCAGAAGGATCTGCGCTCCAGGCGCGGGGACATCCACATAGAGGAGGTTGACCGTCTTACCGAGCGTAGAAGTAATGGCCACGGCGCGGTCCGCACTGGTGACATCTTTCACTGAGCCACGAAGAAAGGCGGTATCGTTCTCAAAGCTCAGGCTGATGTTCTCGCCGGGCAGTTCGCGGTCAAGTTCGCGCCGAATGGCGTCGACGCGACTGTCCATCATGAAGGTGCTGGCACCTACGCGGATGTCGAAGAACAGTTTGGCTCCGCCACGCTGCCAGAGGATCAGGCTGGTCAAACCGGGCGTCTTGCCGTTGATCAAGACCTCGTTGGGACTTACCGCGGAGGCTTCGGCGATGTCGCCAAAACCGACGGCAATTCTTTCAATCGGCAGGTCGCTCTTTATGATCGCGGATTTCCCGACACTCAAGGTAAGAACGGCGGGAAGATCCGCACTTATGGTTTCCGGTGACGCCGACTGCTGGCCGGAGGCGGTGACTCCGGCGATCAGGAGCGCACAGAGGCAGAGAGCCGACGCTTTGCGGATTCGATAGAAATGTACGGTCCTCACTGGCTCACCTCGGCGGAACTAAATTTGGCTTCGGTGTGAACGGCGCCGTTCGAAATTTCGATGACGTAGGGTTTCACCGGCGCGGGGACGGCTGCGACCGGTGCGGCGACGGGCCGGACTGGAGCGGCGGCGGTGTCGGTTGTCCTGGTCGGGGAGGCGGGATGGATTGGCGTAGCCGGAGATGGTGCGCGAGCGCCTCCGAACAGATCCGACACCCCGCTGCCGGGCGGTCTGAGGATGGCCGTATCCATGGGATTGCGCAACACCAGTTGGATGTGCATTTCGTTACTGGCCAGGCTGAGGACTTCCGCATCAGCCGGAGTGACCAGCAGATTGACTACCTGCGCCGGTTGCGGTTTGCCTGTCTGATCGCGCTGAAAATCCGTGCCGGCCGAGAGCACTTCAATGTTCTGGAGCAGCGTTCGGACTCTGGAACCATCCGCAGCATTGCCGCCGGGCGGAAGGCCGGTGATCAGCACATCGACGCGCATGCCGGCGATGGCGAAGCCGGCAACGCCGACGACTTCATTCACTTTGACGGCGCAGGCCCGCATTCCGGTCGGTATAGTGCCAGCCAGTCCGCCGCCCGAGCCCTCGGGAGTGAGCCTCGTTTCCGTGATCGGCTCCCCTTCATAAATGGGGGAGGTGACGCCGCGGTTCAGAAGTCCGGCTGTTTTCGCGACAGTCCCCTTCGGTATGGGGCCTGCCCAGGCGATGGCTTTCACGTCCATGTCGCGAATCAGAGAACCGGCCGCGAGATCGCGCGCGGCTACGACCACGAGGGTCGACTTCGGCGGCGCAGCGGTATTTCCTCTGGAGCCGATAGCCCGATAGACAAGGTAACTGGCACAGACGGACAGCACGAGTGCACACGAGATGATGATGAGTATTCTGCGATTCATTCAGTAGCGCCGGCCGAAGGCCTGGCAGCACACCTGGCAATGCACGTCGATGCCCACGGTGGAAATGGCGGCGGCTCCATGAGAATCAGTGAGTTAGCGCCGCCAAAATTTTGTCAGCGTGGACAACAGCTTCCAGTTGCCGGCGGAACCGTAACTCAGCGTGGACACATGGGGAGACTTGGGCGGACGGGCACTAAGAAATACACTCTAATATTTCGGGGGGGAATGCCGATATGTTTCATACGGCAATGATCACCCATACCAATACAATGATCACCCATACCAATAAAGGATCCCGGCGACCTTCGCTCCGGACTGGTGGACGCTGAATGATTCGCCTTCTCTTGTATTCTCAGGATCCGAGTCTGCAATATCTGCTGGCGCCGACGCTCGGAAGCGAGTTCTCGGTCATGTTCGAACGGCGCATGGAAAGGATCAGGGAGATGGTTTCGCACGCACAGTGCGACGTGCTGATCCTCGATCTGGACTCGAACGCGAATCCGGCGCAGAAGCAACTGGGCTTCTTCGACGAGATCCGCGACTTCGGCGCGCCGGTGGTGGTGATGACCGACGACGACGGACGCGCGACGGCGATGGATCTGGTGCAGCGTGGCTTCTCGAACTATGTGCGAAAGCCGCCCTCGCTGCCCGAACTGAAAATCGTGCTGCGGCGCGCCTACGAATTCGCGCAGATGAAGCGGGAACTGGCGAATGTGAGGCAGCAACTTCCTCCGGCCGGGTGTGACCGGATGATCGGCTCCAGTCCGAGATGCCAGATCGTTTACGATCTGGTGCGGCGCGTTGCGAGTCTGGACGCATCCGTTCTGATCACGGGCGAGAGCGGAACCGGTAAAGAACTGATTGCGCGCGCCATTCACAATCTGGGCCATCGCAAAGACCGTCCGTTTGTCGCAGTTTCCTGCGGGGCCATTCCGCAGACGCTGATCGAGGCCGAACTGTTCGGCGCCGAAAAGGGAGCGTATACGGGCTCAGCCAACCGACGCCGGGGATATCTCGAAGAAGCTGGTAACGGGACGCTGTTTTTCGACGAGATCGGAGAACTGAGTCTGCTGACACAGGTGAAACTGCTGCGCGTACTGCAGGAAAGGGAGTTCACGCGCCTGGGCAGCGGCCAGTCGATTCCTCTGCAGGCGCGACTGCTGTTTGCCACGAACAGAAACCTGCTGGAGATGGTGGCGGAAGGAACGTTTCGCCAGGACCTGTATTACCGGATCAACGTAATGGGCATCCGGACTCCGCCCCTGCGCGACCACACGGAGGATATTCCGACGCTGGCGATGCATTTCATCGACAAATACTCCGCGCTGTACGGCAGGCCACCGGCCAGAGTGACTCCGAGCGCGATGGCGTTGCTGGTGGAGTATGAATGGCCGGGAAATGTGCGCGAACTCGAAAACGTCATGCAGGGCGCGATCATCATGGCCGACGACGATACGATTCTTCCAAAGAATCTGCCTGCCGCCATGCAGCAGCCGGATTTGCTGGGGCTGGGCGATTCGCTGCCCGGAGATTCCTTCGAGGAACAGCTGCAGGATTACAAAATCAAGCTGGCGCACAAAGCCATTCAGGAATGCCACGGCAACAAGACGCTGGCGGCGCGCAGCCTGCAGATATCGCGAACTTATCTGCATCGCCTGATCCGCGATCCAATGGAAGCCGATACGGCGATGGCGATCTCGGCGCCTAATTAAATCTTGCACAGGGCTCGCGGTCACTGGCCGGGATAAGGCGAAATCATCGGCGGATCGGAATCCGGTTCCACGAGCCAGACGTTGCGCGTGGGGAAGTATTGCAGCAGCGCCGCATCGTGATCCGCCGTTTCGCGCGCCCACACCACAGCGGACTTGTCGATATCGGCGGCATTGTAGACCCAGTCGTCGAACGGCTCGTGACGTGGCGAGTAGCGGACAATCGCAAGCTGGCGGCCTGGGATGGCTTCGAGCGCAGCCAGAACACGGGCTCTCGGAATACCAAGCGGCTCCGTACCGTACCACATAGCGGGCCAGCGCGGAATGGCCAGATTGAGCGGCGCCGCGAATAATCGAAGCCCGGCCAGCATAAGACAGGCTACCGGAATAGCGCGCACCAGCGCCAGGCCTCTGTTCTCAGCGCCGCTGCGTCGACGTGCGCGCAGGTGCCGCATAGCCTGCAGAAGAATAGCGTAGATTCCAGCCGTGAACGGGGCCAGGTAGTGGGGGAACAGCCATGCATTGGCGCACAGGCCCGCGACGGTCACCGTTCCCGCGATCAGCAAAAAGCGCAGCCTGCGGTCCCGCAGCACGCGCGGCAACAGGACGAGCGGCGGCAGCAGCGCAAAGCCGCAGAAAAAGAAAACCACGATGCCGGCCTTCTTCACGGACCCGCGCAGAAAGCCCGCAGGAGTGCGCGCGGTGAGAAAAAGAGCCAGTTCAGCGCGCGAATAGAAGTCGCGCATCTCCTTGTAGCGGTAAACGGGTTCCGGGCGCGGCTGTTGCCAGATGAATACCGGCGCGGACGCGTAGGTCGCGCGATTGACCTGATAAGGCAGCGTGAAAGGACTGCCGAAGACGCGGTAATTATAGTAGCCATCGAGAGCCGCGACCGCGAGCAGAAGCGCCACGGGCAAGAGCGCGCGGCGCAGCAATAATACCGCCGGGAACTTTGCCTTTGTGGCTGCCCACCAAAGCAGCGCGCAGCCCACCGGCACGCAGAGCAGCGTTCCTTCGTACGGGCGGCAGTTGGCGAGAATCGCGACGCCAAGCGCCAGCCATAATCCATCGCGAACGCGTGCGCGCCGCCTGATTCGAGGCAAAGCGCCCACTACGAGTGCGCCGCCGATCGCAGCGACAGCGCCACCATAGTAGGAGTCGGTCCAGTAACTGAACAGCGCCAGGCGGACGACAGCGAGCATGCCGCCGAGCAGCGCCCAGCCGGGCGGCAGCCAGCCCTGGAGCATCCAGCAGATTGCGGAACACATTAGCGCCGCGCAAAAGCAGATTCCAAACCAGGGATTGCCCGCAAGGATCTTGCCCGCCGCGAGCACCAGACCCGCCGCCGGAAAGTACATGGACATATAGGTCGGCAGGTGCGTGATGTGAAAGCTTTCAAAGTACACCCACATGGCATGAGTGGGATTCGTGATCCTTGCCGACGCGAAAGTATCGGCCGCCAGCAGGTTGGCGAATTCATCATGGACGAACGGTTGCGGAATTGGCGATAGAGGAAGGATGAGCAGGCGGATGCACAATGCCGCGACGCCCGTTACCGCGACTGATAAGGCGCGCCTGCGGGCAAGACGACCAAGACCGCGTTCAATGGCCGCGAATTGGTTAGCGCCGAGCCGGGGCCAGAACAGGGCGAGCGCAATGACAAGCAGGGTGAAGCCGGCTTCCACTACGAGGAGTGAAGCCCGTTCCGTTGTCACAGGGCCTGTTGCGATCGTTGTCACCTGTTTGTGCCCGGTATAGCTACGACGCGACTATGTGAGGCGCCCGGCTGCCAGCCCGACAGATGGACGGCGGCGGCGCGGGGAAAAAAGCAGTGAAGGTCGTCGATCGGACCGAACGCGTATTCGTTGCCGCCCTGCGTGATCACGCGAAGATCGCCGGACGGAATTCGTTGGCGCAATTGCTTCATGTAATCGCTGTACTCCGGGTCGTTCGCGGGCAGCGGAAAGATAACGAAATTGCGGATTGCGCCGGTGTCGATGGTGCTCATCAGCCCGGTGTCGCGATTCCGCATGGCGAAGACCTTTACGTCAGCCAGCTTTACTTCGGGGAACTGGACGGTCAGATAGCCAGGCAGATAGTACCCGGCGTGACGATAGCCGAGGAAGTGAGAGTCCACGCCGACAATCATGGTTTCCCCGGGGGCCGCGATGCGCGGAATCACAGCAAGAATGTTGCTGAGTTCACTCTCAAACCGACGCACTTGGTTGTAGGAACAGTAAAACGGTGCGAAGATGAAAATCGCCGCGTTGGCCGCTGCGCCGGCGCCGATCAGCAGAGTCCGAGCGGGTTTTGACAGGCGGACACGCTCATACCAGTTGTTCGCCCATAGCCCCATCCAGGCATAAACCGGCGGAGCGACGATCAGCAAATAGCCGCTGTTCACGAATTTCAGGTAAACGAAGGTGAAGAACAGTAATCCGGGGAAGATCCAGACGCGCGTGAAGATCACCTTACTGCGGTTGTGAACCGAAGACGAGTCGCCTGCCCTGAGCGTCAATAAAGCGGCGCAGCCGAAGCAAAGAAAATAAATCCCGATGATGGTGGCGGCTCGCGCGACCGAATTGAACGGGGAGGAATTGAAGATGCTCGCCTTTCCCGGCACCGTCAGCCACAACGAGAGCAAGGAAGAGAACCAGGCGCGCGGGCCGCCGATCCAGACCATCGGAATAAACCAGGCGAGCAGTGTCAGCAGCAACGCGCCCATTCCACACGCCGCGAGTTTTCGGGGCGCGCGGCGCAAAGAGAAGATCAGCAAGGGAGCGAGAAACAGGGCCGATGACGGGCGGAACCCGGCCGCCGCGCCGACTGTAAACGCTGCTGGCACGATGTAGCCGGAATCGCCGCGATCCGCTCGCCAGCAGAGGTAACCCGTCAACGCGGAAAAAAATGCCTCGACAATATAGGTGAGCGCCACCGTGCCGTGAAACCAGGCTAGCGGAGAGAACAGGAAAATCAGGCCGGCGAAGCGGGCGGCGCCGCGACCGAACCAGCTATCGGTCAGCACGAAAATCATGGTGGCCGCTGCACAACTGAACAGAATGCTGATAGCGACGAAGGCGGAATTCGCGTCGTGGAAAATCAGATTGGCAAGACGCCCCAGACAGATGTAAAGAAAATAGCCGGGCGGATGCGGCTGGTGTACGGCGGTATCGAAGCGCCTGAGAGCCAGGGCAAAGTTGACGGAATCGATATCGTAAAGATAGTGGCTGCGAAAGGCAAAGCGCGTGAGGCCAGTGGCCGCGATCAGTGCCGCAACGTCTGTCCTGCGGTTTTCAATGAGCGTCACTGCGAGGCCGCCAGGAGCACGGCGGTGTGGTCGCGATACAGTTCGCGCCAGCCGACAGACTCAAGCGCGGGGATCAGAGCACAATCGGGCGGCAGCAGGGCGTGAGTGAAGTGCCAGCGGTTGAGTTCGTCGCGCCAGCGTGGACGGGCGGATACCAGGCGCATATAGCCGTCGAGAAAGCCGCTGCCGTAATAATCGCTGCGGCCGTCGAAGAACACTTTGCGTTCTCCCCGGAAGCGGTAAATCAGGTAGCCGCCGAAACTGTCGGTGGAGAGAATCCGCGCGTTTGCAGGGAGCGGCGCGATCATCGCGGCCGCGGCAACGGGAGCGTCGCCGGGGGCGAAACCGGCATCGTGGCGAATCGCGAGAAAGACCAGCAGCGCGAATAATGGCGCGAGCGCAAGGCCATGGCAACCGCGCTCAATCTGCTGCAGGCGATCGCCATAATTCAGGGCGTCGCCGAGCCAGCGGCGCAATGCCGGAGCAAGACCTTTGGTTCGGGAAAGAACCGCTGTGATGGAGCCGTTAGCCAGCGGCATCACTAACAACGCCGCCAGCGGCATCACCCGGATCGAGCGCAGGGCCATCGCCGTCAGCAGCAGCGACAACAGAAATCGTTCGGGCTTCCGCACGGCGAGCGCTGCGAAGGCACCGGCGAAACAGATAGCCAGCGCCAGCATAACGCGAAACGCTCCGGGCTGGTGGAAGTTGAAAGACTGAAACTCGGTGATCTGATCGAGCAGCGCGGAGTTGGAAAGGTACGACAGGACATGTTCGTGCAGACGCCAGCCGTTCGGATTGGCGAAAGAACCGGCGAACGATGCCAGCGCAAGCCAGACGAAGTTCATTGCCTTCGGCTGGGGGAACGCCTGCCCGGGGGTATCCCATATCAACGGCTGGAGGTATACTCCCGCAGCGTAAATCAGGGCGATTACCGGCGCGAAGAAATAGCTGGCATGCAGATTGGCCCATGCCGCGGTCGCGAGCGCTGCGAAGAAGAAGTGGCGCCAACTCAGACGTGAAGGCATTCGCTCGCATAGCCACACCGTACCCGACAGAAACAGCCAGCTCAGTATGTGGGGCCGCGCCAGCCAATGGAGTGAAATAGTGGATACCATCGGGGCAAAGAACAGAACGCTTAGCAGGATATTGCCTCCGGCGGCACGGTTCAGACGAAACCACATCCACACGGATGCCGCGATGGCCAGGCCATACAACAGGGCGATGCCCCCAAGCCCAGCCGCGCGGGAGACCGCACCCATGAGCACATCGGCGCCCCACTCCCACGCTATCCAGGGCTGATCGGGTTTCGAAAACGAATAGGGATCGGTATGCGGCAGGTGTCCGGCGGACAGAATCGTTTCGCCGTTGAGAATGTGCCAGCCAGTATCGGTATCGCCGAAGAGCGTGTGTGCGCCTCCAAAGATATAGAAGAGTGAGAACAGCGTCACCAGGGCGAACGTCATCGCCAGATCGGGGGCCAGCCATTTCCGCATGGCGCCTGGCCGGGCGTCGGGTAGTACCGCGACGGCGTGACCCGACGCGGAGAGATTTGGACTGACAGTCACCTGGCATGAGAAGGCAATTCAAAGACCACGGCGCGAAAATGCGAAAAGCCTTTATATTGAAAGGCTGCTGCGGTTTCACATGGAAGACGCAGCGCGCGATGTCGTCCGGGGTTCGCAGGATGGTTATCCCGTGTCCACTATCGAGCACGGCTACCCGGTGAACCGGGCACTCGCGCCAACATACCTGCAAACGGCGGCTGCGAACCCAAGCCGGTCCGCAGGTGTATCCCGCTGTTCACGGCAGGAGCCACGCTTGTCAGCCATCGCGTACGGTTCTGGTTCCAGGCGCCAGGCACGCTGCCGCCTAAGCTGTTGACGCGAATGGCGCGGCGTCATTTTTCCGAATTGGCCACCGATTTGCCTTAATTGCGGCGGGAGGTCAATAACATGAAAAACTCATTCTTGAAGTTGTACGTACAGTTGCAGGTAGTGAAGGACGCGCTGCTGCGTGAAGAAAGTGGCCAGGATCTGATCGAGTACGCTTTGGTGGTCTCGCTGATCGCATTAGGCGCCACGGCCAGCATGTCATCGCTGGCAACCAGTTTCAGCACGGCGTTTTCGAAGGTTGGTAGCCATCTGGCTACTTATACCAGCTAGCACCGTATAGGGAAGGCGGCAGGCGCTCCACGTCGTCCGCCTTCTACACGGACCGTTTGCACGATGCAGACGGATATTTCTCCAGGTTCTCTCCGCTAAATGAGCAATTTTTCCATGAACGAAACATCCGATTCCAGAACGAACGTGCTTTCGCTCGCCCTGATCGTGCCGGACGACAAACGGCGGCGCGCCATTGCAGCGGCGACACCCGGATCGCGCGCCACAATTGTCCGTGAATTTAACGAATACCTGTCTCCGGACGGAGCGGACGAATTCGGGGGGCGCGGCTGCGATGTCGTGATCGTGGATCTGGACTACGATACGGCGCGAGCCATCAGTCTGATCGAAGACATCTGTACCCGCAATTCTTCGATCACGGTCATGGCAATCTCAGCGCGGAACGACTCGATGCTGCTGCGTCGTTCCATGCAGGCCGGGGCGCGCGAGTTCCTCGTGGAACCGCTGGCGACGGAAGCATTTGGCGAAGCTCTGACACGCGCATCCGCCCGCCGGCCGCACCAGAAAAAGGCCGCGGGGAAGATGCTGGTTTTCGTTCCGACAAAAGGAGGCGTCGGGGTCACCACACTGACGGCGAATTTTGCGCTGGCCTTGGCCGCCGAGTCCGGCGCCCGGGTCGTCGCCGTAGATATGGACTTTCAGCTCGGCGAGATCGCGCTCGGACTGGGTATGACCGCAACCTTTTCCGTGGTGGATGCGCTCAGAAACATCGAGCGCCTCGATCGCGACTTTCTGTCCACGCTGCTAATCAGGCACTCATCCGGGCTCTCCGTGCTGGCCGCGCCAGACGAGTACAGTTTCTTTCAGCTTTCCGCCCACGAAAGCGCCACACGCCTTTTTCGCCTGCTGCGCGAAGAGTTCGATTACGTCGTGGTCGACGCCGGCGCATGCCATGGCCATCTGCAGGAATCTCTTTTCGAGATGGCGGACAAGCTGTATCTGGTCACTGAGCTGACACTGCCGGCGCTGCGCAATTCCCACCGGCTGATTTCCTACCTCTCCAGCGGCGATGGCGGCCGCAGGATCGACCTGGTTGTCAACCGGTTCAACTCGCGCCACGGGGATATCGACGAAGCGAGCGCAGTCAAAGCGATTGGAAGACCTGTCAACTGGAGAATTCCGAACGCCTACGCCGCCGCGCGCGCCGCGCAGGATAACGGAGTTCCGCTGGCCCTGCAAAACTCTCCCATCACGAAGGCTTTGGTACAGATGGCGAGAGTGGCTTGCGGAAAAGCGGTCGTACCGGAAAAAAAATCGGGCGGAGGCTTCAGTTTCTTCGGATCGAAATCCCTGGCGGAGACGGTGGAAACCTAAATGGAAACCCTTGATTTCGAGAAAATGAAATCCGGCCTGCACACGACTCTTCTGTCGAGGATCGACCTTGAGAAACTGTCCGCGGTAGACGACGGAAAAGCCCGACGCGCCGTCGCAACCATCATTCAGGAGATTGTCGGCTCTCAGCGCGTTCCGCTGAATGCCACGGAAAAAGACAAAGTTGAAAACGATCTGCTCGACGAGGTGTTCGGCCTGGGTCCGCTCGAACCGCTACTACGCGATTCCACTATTTCCGATATTCTGGTCAACAGCCGGAACGTCGTCTATATCGAGCGACGCGGCGTTCTCGAAAAAACCAACGCCCGGTTCCGCGACGATCAGCACCTGATGCAAGTCATCGATCGCATCGTATCCCGCGTGGGACGGCGCGTAGACGAATCTTCGCCGATGGTGGATGCCAGACTCCCGGACGGCTCGCGTGTCAATGCGATCATTCCGCCGCTCGCTCTCGACGGCCCCTGTATGTCGATCCGCCGCTTCGGAAGCGGTCCGGTAGCGCCGGAGACTCTGGTCAAACTGAAGAGTATCTCGGCGGAAATGATGCAGGTACTGGCTGCGGCGGTGAAAGCGCGCATCAGCATCGTCATTTCCGGCGGCACCGGAGCGGGCAAGACCACCTTTATGAATATCCTCTCCAGCTTCATTCCGGAGACGGAGCGGATTGTCACGATCGAGGACGCCGCCGAATTACAGCTCAAACACGACGACGTGGTGCGACTCGAAACCCGCCCGCCCAACGTGGAAGGACAGGGCGCGGTTCGTCAGAGGCAACTGCTGGTCAACAGCCTCCGTATGCGGCCCGACCGGATCATCATCGGCGAAGTCCGCGGCGAGGAAGCGTTCGACATGCTGCAGGCCATGAATACCGGCCACGAAGGCTCCATGACCACGATTCACGCCAACACCACCCGCGACGCCGTTTCGCGACTCGAATCCATGGTCGCGATGGCCAGCGTGAATATGCCGGAAAGGTCAGTTCGCCAGCAGATCGCGTCGGCGGTCTCGGTGATCGTCCAGGTATCGCGCCTGAGCGACGGCACCCGCAAAGTGACCGACATCGCCGAAATCACCGGCCTCGAAGAGAATGTCGTCAGCATGCACAGCGTATTCAGTTTCGTCAGGAAGGGCATCGGGCCGGATGGAAAAGTTCTCGGGTCGTTTCAGCCCAGTGGTATCCGCCCGAAGTTTCTCGAAAGACTGCGTGTGGCCGGGATCCAGCTGCCAGCCGAAATCTTCGAACGCTCCGTGGAGGTGAATTGATCATGGCGCCGGTGGCCTGCGTGAGCGGGGCAAAAGGAGATCGCGCGACATGTTGCTGATCGTCCTCTCGGTTTGTTTGTGTGTCTTCGCCGTCGCGGTCATGGTCCTGATGGCCGTCGGGAAGAGCGGATCGAAACGGGTCAACGTGCGGCTTGCCGCGCTCGACCGGGATGTCGCTCCCATGGGTTACGACGAGCCGACTGCCGACATTCGAAAACAACAGGCGAAGCTGAGCGCTTTTCCATGGCTCAATCGCTGGCTGACGAAGATGAATCTGGCCACGTCATGCAGCCTTTTCCTCTATCAGGCCGGAGTCACCTCGTCACTCGGCGCGCTCCTGCTGATATCCGTTGCGCTCTCCGCGGTCACGGGATACATCGTGTATTTACGATCGGAAGCCGTCATACCGGCATTGATTGTGTCCGCCGTGTGTCTTCCGCTGCCGCTTCGCTTCGTCCAGTGGAAGCGCGTCAGGCGACTGTATTTACTGGAACAGCAACTGCCGGAGGCTTTGAGTATGATGGCGAGCGCACTGCGCGTTGGTCACAGTTTTGTCGCGGGTCTGGGAGCGGTAGGCGAAGAGTCTCCGGAACCTATCGGCTCGGAAATGCGCAAGTGTTTTGAAGAACAAAACTACGGCATTGAACTGCGCACCTCGCTCACCAATCTGACGCGAAGAGTTCCGGTTCAGGATTATCGTATCTTCGTTGCCGCCGTGCTGATTCAGAAGGAAAGCGGAGGTAACCTTGCCGAAGTTCTGGAAAAAGTAGTCCTGACATCGCGCGAGAGATTCAGGCTGAAAAAGCAGGTCAGCGTCCATACGGCGCAGGGTAGGATGACCGGCTGGGTGCTGTCGCTGCTTCCCGTCATCATTGGCGTCCTGATGTATATGCTCAATCCCGATGGAATGAGCATCCTGTGGAAGCGTTCGATCGGCCTGAAAATGCTTTACACCGCGGGTGGAATGGATTTCGTGGGCGCGATGATTATACGAAAGATCGTCAAAATACAGGTCTGACGGCGAGTTATTTATGGGGCTGATTCTACTGGCATTCATCGCGGCATTTGTGCTGACCTCAAGCGTAGGCGCTTTGCTTTTCTACCGGCAAACGGCGCTGCGCAGACTGTCGGAAGTAGTTTCGCGGCCGGGCGACGACGTACTGTTGCGCAGCATCGCGCCAACCGCGGGGCTGAAAATCGCAAGGCTCGTAAAACCGTTTGAAAACGTAGTACCGCGGAGCAAGGAAGATGTATCCACGCTGCAGCAGCGGCTGAGTCGCGCGGGCTATCGCGAAAAAAGCTACGTGAATCTTTTTTTTGGGTTCAAGGTGCTGGTTCCGGGGGCTCTCTGCCTGTTGATAGCCGTCACGGGGATATACGAATACAACCCGTTCTTTGCTTTCGCCATGGCCGGAGGTCTTGGATTTCTGATACCGGATTTCTGGCTGAGCAGCCGAATCCGTGCCCGGCAAACTGCGATTCGCCTCGGTCTGCCGGAAGCGCTCGACCTGATCGTCATCTGTGTGGAAGCGGGTCTGAGCATGGATAAAGCGACCATGCGCACGGGAGAAGAACTCCGGCTGAGTCAGCCGGCCATTGCCGACGAACTCAATCTGGTCTATCTGGAGCAGCGCGCCGGCAGACCTCGTTCGGAGGCATGGAAACATTTCGGAGAGCGAACGGGAGTCGATACCGTCCGGTCGCTGGCCTCCATATTGATTCAGGCCGATAAGTTCGGCACGGGAATCGGTAAGACGTTGCGCTCTCATGCGGAGACGCTTCGAACCCGCCGCCGCCAGGATGCGGAGGAACAAGCCGCAAAGACAACGGTCAAGCTCGTCTTCCCGCTGGTCCTGTTCATTTTTCCGTCTCTGTTCGTGGTCACTCTGGGGCCTTCAATGATCACGATGATGGAAGGTTTTGCAAAGTATTTGAGCTGAGCCGAAGCTGGCCGCCGACACTCAAAAGAAAGGAGACAACATCATGGATTCCACTATCATCATTCGCATCGTGGCGGGCGTTTTGTTCGCCGTCACATTGTTCTATCTGATTCAACGCCGCCGCAAGAAGGTTATGTAATCGGGTATCTGTGCCGCGGGATACGGTCGTACCGGATCCCGCGGGCCCCCCGCCGGAACGAATTTCCCTGCCTGTCTGACGGCGCGGAGCAAACAATCACTCAAACGAGAAAAGCATGAAACGAACTTATTGTGTCTTCAACCGAACTCGTGAATCGTTTCTGGGGATCCGGGTCGCCTCAGCCGATACCTTACTCATGCGCCTGAAAGGCGCTCTGGGCAAGCTCGGTCTGAAGCCCGACGATGGAATCTGGCTGGCGCCGTCCCGTGGTATTCACACGATTGGCATGCTTTTTCCGATCGACCTCGTCTACCTGGACGAGTCCAATCGGGTCATCCATCTGGTCGAGCATCTGGGACCTTGCCGTATTTCACCGATCCGGATCGGATGCGCCAGTATCCTCGAACTCGAATCGCGATCCATCTACGCTTCCGACACGCGGATCGGCGACGAACTCATTATCTGCCCGCCGGAAGATATCAACAAACACTGCGGCCGGAGTCAGCCCCAACAGGTTCTGGCCATGGGCAGGGGGTAGAGGCCGGATGTCGGGAGCATTGGGAAAGCTGAAACGCTGGCTGCTTCAGGAAAGCGAAGAGCCGCGCCGTTCCGCAAGAGCCGCGCTGCCCGAACTCGTGGTGCACTATTGGGGCGGCACCGCGCCCGGAGCCCGCGAGATTCGCGACATCAGCGAAACCGGCGCCTACATTTATACTTCGGAGCGCTGGTACCCGGGAACTATCATTCGCGTGGTGTTTCAATCCCAGCGAATGCGCGTCAGCGAAAACGGCGCGCGCACGCCCGATGCCACCATCTGCATCGACTGCCGTGTGGTACGGCATGGCGAAGACGGCGTTGCCCTGGAATTCGTGTTTGGCAGCAAAGAGGAGCATAAGAAGTTCCGGACTTTTCTCGATGTCGTTCAGCCGCCCGGGAAGGACGCGTCGCGCGCCCCGGCTCTGTCGAAGCGCACCGGGCAGGCCCTGATCGAGTTCGCTCTGATCATGCCTCTGGCACTTCTTCTGGCAGTTAATGCGGTGAATTTCGGCGGCTATATCTTTGCCTGGATTACCGTGGCCGGAGCTGCCAGGGATGGCGCCGAATACATGATGATGTCATCGGCGAGCGCCGGCTCGCCCACGGCAGCCACTTCGGGTCAGGTCACCTCACTGGTCACGAGCGATGTGGCATCGCTGCTGAATAAAGCCAGCGTTCTGGTGGCCACCTGCACCAACGCCACGACGGCGGCGAACGGATGCACCACTTTTTTCGATCCCGAGGCTCCCACCTACACTCTGGCTACGGTGGACGTCACGTACACTTACAATCCGTTCATTCCCCTGTTCTCATTTCCGAGACTTGGTATCAGCGCCACGCTGCCAACCAGTTCCATTCACCGGAAAGCGGTAGTCAGGATGATGCAGTGACTGGTGACGGCAGAACAAAGCGGCGAGGACGATCCGGCCAGGGGCTCGTCGAATTCAGCCTCACCGCGTTCATGACCGCCATTGCGATGCTCTTCGTGGTGGAAGTCGGACGGATGCTGCTGGTCTACGCCGTCATCGCCAATGCCGCGCGCGAGGGAGTGCGCTACGCGATCGTGCACGGAAGTTCCCGCTCGACCGGCAGTGCTCAAAGTGACGCCAGCGGCCCTTCGGCAAACCCGGCTCAGGTGGTAACCGTCATAGATAATTTCGCCGGCACGGGCCCCCTGGCCACCAGCCGGCTGGTGATTAGCGTGACCTATCCCGGATCTTCCAACGCGCCAGGGCAAACGGTGAACGTCAGCGTGATTTACCCGTACGATCCTTTTGTCACCTACTTCCCCGCTACGCTCAGACTCGGAAGCGTGTCGCAGGGAGTTATTCAGTATTGAGGAAAGTGATGCACTTCGGTTCCAGAAACGGTCAGGCAATCATGCTCGTGGTGGTGGGCGCAAGCCTCCTGCTGATTGGCGTCCTCGGATTCGCGCTCGATGGCGGCCAGATGTACGCTCAAAGGCAAATGGCCCAGGCGGCGGCGGATGCGGCGGCCCAGGCCGGCATTATGAGCATCATGCGGGGAACCAACGCGACTTCGACCTATACTTTCGGCACCGGCGCGACGCCCATCGCCTCCTATACGTGCACCACCACCGATGGCCGAACACCCTGCGTGTATGCCCGCAATAACGGCTTCGGGACGGCGTCGGATACAGTCACGCTCAGCTACCCGTCCAGTGTTACCGGCGTCACGCTCGCATCCGTTACCGTCCCGGCATTCGAGGTGACGGTACAGAGAACCCTGCAGACAGGGTTTGTGCAGTTTCTCAAGGGAGCCGCGACAACCACTATCACGGCAAAGGCGATCTCCGGAATCGTGGGCGCGGTCTCACCTGACAGCATTATTGTGCTCGGCTCCGGCACGGCATTTACCGCGAACAATGGCGTATCCGTCACGGTCGGCGGCGCGATCGCGATAAACTCGGCTTCCAACCCTCCGGCAAATTTCTCCGGCGGAGCAACCGTTACGGCATCGGCAATTGACGTAGTGAGCACAACCGCGTCCTCCAGCTACATTAGTAACGGTGCAACCACGAATCCCACTCCAGTCACGGGCGTTGCCGCTATCGCCGATCCGCTGGCCTCCTTGCCCGGCCTGACGCCAGGCACCTGCCTCTATGCCACGAATTACAGCCCGCCTTCCAATACGACGCTGGCGCCCGGAACGTACTGCGGCGGCATTACCGTCAGCAACGGAGTGACCGGTGTCACTTTCGGCGCCGGGAACTACATCATCAACGGCGGAGGGCTCTCATTCGGAGGTGGAATCACCACCAGCGGCAGTGGAGTCATGTTCTACCTCACCGGTACGAATGCGAACTACGCTTCCGTGACGATCGCCAACGGAACAACTGTCACACTTTCGGCGCCCACATCGGGCACCTATCAAGGTATCCTTTTCTACCAGAACAGATCCATCACGTCCGCCAGCAACGCGGACTTCGCAGGCGGCGCTGTCATGAATCTGACCGGCACTCTTTATTTTCCCACCACGGATGTTTCGTATTCCAACGGGACCTCTGGATCCGGAAGCACCACGGCGATCGTTGCGAACCAGGTTTCGTTTTCCGGTGGTGCCAGGATTAACTACGATTCCACCGGATCAAAGACCGGTCTTTATCAGAAGAGCGCCGCGGTCATCCAGTAGAAACGCAGTTTCAGTCACACCCGTGCCCGCCACGCTCCCGTGCTAACATAAAAATTCCTGTTATTAAAGGGATACGCGGTTGCCTCACGGCCCCGCACGCAACCCACGACTCGGATCGGTATCGCCGAAACGGACTTGCGGAATTTAAGGAGATCAAAAGTTGAGACTAGACACAATCGTGGCGGCGCAGCCTCGCGCCAGCCGCGGAAAAAATGAAGCGCGTCGTACGCGCGTTGCCGGACTGATTCCCGCCGTCGTTTACGGGGCTTTCAAAGATCCTCAGGCAGTCAGCGTTAACCCCAAAGACATTCTTCGGATTATCCGCGGCAAGTCCGGGCATAACGCTATTTTCGACGTTGAAATCGCGGGTGTGGAACGCACTCCCGTCATCGTCGCCGATGAGCAGTACGACCCGGTCAAAGATACCCTGATCCACATCGATCTGAAGCGTATCGATCTGACCCGCAAACTGCGCGTCTCCATCCCGATCCATACCATTGGCGAACCCAAAGGCGTGAAACAGCAGGGTGGCGTGCTCGACGTGGTGACGCGCTCGGTCGAAATCGAATGTATCCCGGACGACATTCCGAATCAGTTCGACGTGGACGTAACCGAGTTGATGATAGGCTCGAACATCCGCATTGCTGAACTCCCTGTCATGCCCGGCGTCCGTGTACTCACTGCGCCGGAAGCCGTGATTGCCCACGTGGTCGGCATTAAGGAAGAAGTCGTTGCCGCCCCGGCTGAGGGTGCCCCGGCTGCCGCCGAACCCGAAGTCGCGGTTAAGAAGGGTAAGAAGGAAGAGGAAGCTGCCGCTCCGGCTGCCGAAAAGGGCAAGAAGAAGTAGGCAATGTTTTTGGTGGCCGGTCTCGGCAATCCCGGGGAACGGTACGCCGCGACGCCGCATAATCTGGGCTTTCTCGTGGTGGACGTTCTCGCGGCCCGGCATTCGATTCGCATGTCGCGGGTGGAATGCCAGGCTGTGATTGGCCAGGGAAGCATCGGTGGTAAGGCGGTGCTTCTCGCGAGGCCTCAGACTTTTATGAATCTCAGCGGCGTGGCCATTAAGCCGCTGATGCAGAAAAACGAGATTGAGCCGAAAGACCTGATCCTCGTTTACGACGAACTCGCACTGCCCTGGGGTTCGTTAAGGTTAAGGCCGGACGGTTCGGCCGCCGGACACAACGGCGTGCAGGATGTGATCGATAAGATCGGCACGCAGCAGTTTCCGAGAGTACGGCTGGGGGTGCACCCCGGCTATCAGCTGGTCCAGGGAACCGGGGCTGATTATTTGTTGTCGCGTTTTTCAAGGCAGCAGAACGAAACACTGGAAGCGTTCATCGGCCTTGCGGCGGATGCAGCGGAATCCATTATTGCCGAGGGCGTCAGTTTGTCCATGACCAGATTTAATCGTCGCGCCCCGGGCACAACAGAGGATGCATGAGAATCTACGAAAACCTGTTCATCGTGAAACCCGATGCAACGGAAGAAGAGATCGACCACCTCATCGAACAGATGTCGAAAAACATTACCACCACTGGTGGCACTGTCGATAAGGTTGATAAGTGGGGCAAGCGCCGGCTTGCTTACAGAGTGGAGAAGCAGCGCGAAGGCTATTACGTGTTGCTGACCTTCACCGCGGATTCGCAGGCTGTGCGCGAATTCGAGCGCCGTATGCGCGTGCAGGATGCGGTGATCAAGTTCCTGACGGTTCGCATCGACGAAACCCTGAAGCGCATCGAGAAGCGCAGAAAAGTCCGCGAGAAGCGCGCACTGCGGCGTCCCAAGCCCGCGGCCGCGCAGCCTTCTCTCGCTCAGCAGATGCTGGGTGGCGGATCGGAAGAGGCCCATGCGCTCCCCGGCTTGCCGGTGGTATCGCACCCGGCGCCTGGCGCTCCGCGTCCGGATGCGTCCACTTCCTCCCCGGCCCCCGAACCCGTAGCCGCAACCACACAGGAATAATCAGGAGATCTCATCATGGCTGAACCCACAAGAGGTGCAAGACCGATCGCCGCGAATCAACGCCCCACCGGCGGCGATAAAGCGGTCGCGGTAGGGCGGAAGCAATATTTTCGCCGCAAGAAAGTGTGCCGTTTCTGCGTCGAGAAGATCGACGATATCAACTACAAAGACGTCAAGATGCTGCAGGCCTTTATCGCCGAGCGCGGTAAAATCGTGCCGCGCCGCATTTCCGGCGTTTGTGCCCCGCACCAGCGTCGTCTGACGGACGCGATCTTCAAATCGCGCAATATCGCCCTGCTGCCGTTTGCGGCGTCGGTGTAAAAAGGAGAACGAACGATGGACATCATTCTCAGAGAAGACGTCGATAAACTCGGTACGCGCGGCCAGGTGGTGAAAGTAGCAGCCGGCTACGCCCGCAATTTCCTGTTGCCCAGACGGCTTGCCGTGGCGGCGACGGATTCCAACAAAAAGATCGTCGAGCAGGAACGCCAGGCTCACCTCCGCAAAGAAGCCGTCCAGCAGACGGAAGCCGCGGATCTGGCGAAACTGCTGAGCTCCGTCACGCTGACGATCGCGCGCAAAGCCGGCGAAAACGGTCAGCTGTTCGGTTCCGTAACGGCTGGCGACATTGCCGATGCACTTGACGCGCAGAAGTTCAATATCGACCGGCGTAAAATCCAGCTGGACGAAGCGATCCGCACCCTGGGCGAGCACAAAGTCACGCTCCGTCTGCATCGCGACGTCTCCGCGGAAGTCAGCGTTTCCGTGGTTGCGGAGGCGTAAACCGGCGATTCCGATTTCCACCCGCGGCCGACTGTAACGTCGGCCGCGGGAGTATGTTTTGACCAGACACATCCCGTTTTCAGAACGCATGGAGACCGATCTCAGTATCCGGCTTCACCTCTATGCCATCGCGGCCGAACGACTGGCGCGCGAGGGCACTCCTCTCTGCGCCAATGCAGTCGCCTGCTGGCGATCTGCAACGGCCTCCGTCTCCGCCGGTATCATTTGCAGCCACACGCGCATCCTGCGGGGAGACTCCCAACCGGATCCCGGGCTTCCCGGGCGTGATGAGCTCGAATTACTGATCGCAGGCAAGCGCGACAAGCCCGCAGACACTGCCACAGATCAGGTCGAACGGACCGACGAAAAACCGCGGAATCGCTTACCTCTGCTCGCCGGAAAGAACAGCGCGGAGATTCTGGCGTTGGGCGCAGAAGGCGTAGTCGTCATAAAGGGCCGGAATGCCTGACGCCGTCTCCGGGACGAACACCGAGGCAAGCCACGAGCCAAACAGCGGCCGGGTGCTTCTGGTCGGATGGGACGCGGCCGACTGGAAGGTGATTCGCCCGCTCATACAAGCGGGCAGGATGCCCAACCTCAGCCGCCTCGTAAGCACAGGCTGTACCGCCCCGATCGCCACGCTCCAGCCTTCGTTTTCGCCAATGCTGTGGACCTCCATCGCTACCGGCAAGCGCCCCTTCAACCATGGCATTCACGGCTTCATGGAACCCCGTCCGGATGGGCGCGGCGTACAGCGCGTTTCCAACCTCTCGCGCACCTGCAAAGCGCTTTGGAATATTCTCGGACAAAACGGCAAACGCAGTATTGTGGTCGGCTGGTGGCCCAGCTATCCCGCCGAACCGATCCACGGCGCCATGGTCTCCGACCAGTTCCACCGCGTCGCGGCGGATTTCAAGCTCGTGCCCGGCATGGTGCATCCGCCGCAGTTTGGCGAGGCCCTCGCCGCGCTGCGTCTGAATCCGGAAGAGCTCCCTCTCGACCTGATCGAAGCGTTCGTGCCGCGTGCCGCGGAAATCGATCAGCAGCGCGATCACCGCCTCCACTCGGCGGCGCGCATCGTCGCTGAGTGCGCCAATATTCATTCGGCTGCCACATGGCTGATGGATCGCGTAACGTGGGACCTTTGCGCCGTCTATTTCGACGCCATCGATCACTTCGGGCACGGCTACATGAAATTCAACCCGCCGCGCCGCCCGGCGATCGGTGAAGAAGATTTTGACCTTTACCACGGCGTGCTGCAGGCAGGCTACGAACTGCACGACAAAATGCTCGGCACCCTGATGGACAAGGCTGCCGGCGCCACCGTGATCCTCATCTCCGATCACGGCTTCCATCCCGACCATCTCCGGCCCGCCTTCATTCCGCAGCTTCATGCCGGCCCTGCCTCCGAGCATCGCAACAACGGCGTCTTTGCCATCGCCGGCCCCGGTATCCGCGCCGGCGCCGAACTGCCTGGCGTCAGTTTGCTCGATATCACACCCACGGTCCTGACGATATTTGGCCTGCCCTCTGGCGCGGATATGGAGGGCGGCATTCTGACCGGCGTGTTTGAGCGGCCGCCTGTCACCAGATACATTCCATCGTGGGAAAAAGTGGAAGGCAATGACGGCCGCCACCCGCCGCACATGCAGCTCGATCCCATGGCAGCATCGGAGTCGCTCGAACAGCTGGTCGCGCTGGGCTATGTCGAAGAACCGGACGTCGATCACGATAAAGCCGTGAAGGGCACCCTGACGGACCTCCGGACCAACCTGGCCGAGGCCTATCAGGATACCGGGCGGCATGCCGATGCCATCGCCATTCTGCGTGAACTGCGCAATGCCGATACTCCCCACGCGGAAAGCACGAACGACCAGCGTATTGCGCTGCGCCTGTTTCTGTCTGCCATGGCCCTCGGGCGGACCGATGAAATGGCGGCGTTCGCGACGGACTGGGATGGCCGGCGCCGAGAGTTGTACGAGCAGGCGATCGCGGAACTGGAAGCTCTCCGCAGCCTGGCGCGCCAACTGCAACAACAGCCCGGGCGGGATCCCGCGGAGCCGGTCCTCAATCCCGAACAACGCGCCGAATTGAAGCGGCTCCGGCGCATCTGCCGCTACGATCCGTCGCTCGCTGTATACTTCCGCGCGCAGGTTTACCGCGCGCAGCGCCGCTGGAGCGATGCCCTGGCTTGTTTGGACAGTATTCCGGCGACTGATCTGATTCGGCCCGGCCTGTTCACCGACCGGGCCGAATTGCTCGGCCGGCTCAACCGCTGGAACGAAGCGCAGCAGGTCCTGAACGCCGCGCTTGCAACCGACCAGACCGACGCGCGAGTGCACTTCCTGTGCGCCCGCGTGTCACTGCATGCCGGCGACTTTACCACCGCCGCCCAGGCCGCGCTCAACGGACTGGAACTGCTCCCCCTCGAACCCTACGGCCACTATCTGCTGGGCATCGCGCTCACCCGTTTGCAGCTTTTCGGGCAGGCTGTCATCGCGCTCAACAAAGCACTAGCCATCAATCCGAATTTCCCGCAGGCCCATCTCTGGCTGTCGCGCATTTACCGTCGTTCGATGGCAGACCCGCAGCGCGCCGCCGCTCATGCACGCACTTATTTGTCGCTCGTGAGACGACCGGACGTCACAAAGTCGCCCCTCAGTGCGCCCGCCGCCGCGCCCGCGCCAAGGCCGGTAGCATTCGCAGCTTCCTCGCGCGACTTGCCTCCCCTAACCGATGAAGTTGTCATCGTTTCCGGCCTGCCTCGTTCGGGAACTTCGATGCTGATGCAAATGCTGGTTGCAGGAGGCCTGACGCCTCTGACCGATGGCCTGCGCCAACCCGACGACGACAATCCCCGCGGCTATTTCGAATTCGAACCGGTAAAACAAATGGCAAACGATGTCGCCTGGATCGAGCAGGCGCGTGGCAAAGCGGTAAAAATCGTCGCCCCCATGATTCCGAATCTACCCGATGGGGTGCCCTGCCGCGTCATCCTCATCGAACGCGATCTCGAAGAGATTCTCGCATCGCAGCGTCAGATGATCGTCCGCCGCGGCCGGGAAGTGGAGCAGACTCCCGCACGCCTCAACCGGCTTCGGCAGGAGTATCTGCGTTTGATCTTATGGGCGAAAGGTTTTCTCGCCGGCCGCCCGTCCACCAGTCTGATGTGTGTGAATCGCAACGCAATATTGAGCGACCCGCAAAAGGCCGCGGAGGCAATCAATCGATTCCTTGGTGGCAACTTACGGGTCGATCTGATGGCGGCGGAAGTGAAACCGGAACTGAATCGACAGCGAGTACGTCCTACCATTTAAGTCCAGGAAATGTCGGAGTTAGTACCTTTGGTTATCGAGTTGCTTGGATGTATGAGAGAGCGCCCGATGAAGCGAAGTTCGCAGGAGATCCCGAAACCACCGGTCGTCATAATGAATCCATAAGGCACATTGACGGCTTAAAAGGATAGTTGTTATATTGAGTACAAGAAATATGGTAATAAACGGAACTGTCCAATCCAAAACAGACCCGGCGACGGCTAACTATTTAAGTTCGCTGCCGGTCACGCGTGAAGCTCGGGAAACACTGGAAGATCCGCTGGCCTACCTGCCCTGCTCCACCATTGTGGAGTATTCCCGCGGTCAGCTGATTTACGGTCGGTCCCAGCTTTCTAACTCGATCTATCTTGTAATAGATGGCAAGGTGAAAGTTTGCCGCACGGCCGACGACGGTCGTCAGGTTGTTGTGGATATTTATCAGCCCGATGAATTCTTCGGAGAATGTGGATTCCTCGGCGAAAAGCAGCGAGTGGAAGAGGCGGTTGCGCTCGACGCTACGAAGGTAATGACGTGGACGACCGCCGAAATTGAGGATCTGGTTGTGCGGCGCCCGCGACTGGGTATCGCACTTGTCCAGCTTCTGGTGCGTCGTTCCATGGATTTCGGTGCCCGCATCGAGAGCTTTTCGATCGACAACATCGGGCGTCGTCTGGTGCGGTCGCTGGTGCGTTTTTCCGAACGTCTGGGCCGCGACGCCGGTGACGGCACGGTCGACATGATGCCGTTCACCCATGAGCTTTTATCTCAGTATGTGGGCACTTCGCGGGAAATCGTCACCCACTACATGAACCAGCTCCGCCGTCAGGGTTATCTGCGGTATTCGCGGAAAGGTATCGCATTAAATCGCGAAGCTCTGCGCGAGTGGCTCAAGCGCGACGCTTCGACCCACGAAGTAGCCTGATATCTGCAGGTGTGTCCGGCGCGAGGCGGCAGAAATTGCCGCCTATGCAGAAAAGCACGTGCAATTATTGTGCGGGGCGCATTAACATGACAGTCACGTTATCCGGGCTGCCGGCTTCGTGAGCTGCCTCCATTAAATGCTGGCACTTCGATTCGAGAGATGCCGCGGCATCCTGCAGAATGTACTTGATTTCCGGCTCCGATACCACACCGTGGAGTCCGTCCGTGGTCAGCAGCAGAAGATCGCCGCGCTCCAGTTCCACCGCATAGTAAAGAATACGCACCGCCGCGCCCACTCCGACCGCCATGGTCAGCACGTGCCGCATGGGGTGCGTGCGTAAACTCGCTTCATCCAGCCCCAGCCCGCGGCCTACTTCCTGCACCCACGTCTGGTCCTGGGTCACGGCGCGCAGCTCACCACCGTGCAGCACATAGGCGCGGCTGTCACCCACGCTGGCAATAGCGATGTCGTTCTCCCTGGTTTCGAGCGCCGCAACGATCGTGGTCCCCATCCCCTCGAGATTCGGATCGCGGGTAGCCTCAGCCAGAACCAGGTCGTTGGCCTCCTCCACGGCTCCGAGCAGCGCCGCCGCATCCCGATGTTTCGAGCGCGTCAGGGATTCCTCCACCGCCTCAACGGCCAGCAGCGACGCGCGGGCGCCGCCGCGTGCTCCCCCCATTCCATCGGCAAGCATATATAAACCGAGTTCCCTGACAATTCGGAAAGAATCCTGGTTATTTTGTCGGACGCGACCGGGGTCCGTTAACGCAAAAACTTCGAGCATGTGTGCAATTTTCCACTATAGCGCGCAGGATGCAGTCGTTGCGCGCGAATTCAATAACGCCGCGTGGGCAACCATGGCTCCCACCAGGTGCTGCTTTGAAGCAAGTGCGCGAACTATACCCGGCCGTTGCGCACGGTTTTAAATAAATATGCGCACGCTGCCCTGCCCGCATCTATCTCTCGGAATTTCCCATCCACCCGCGCCGCTATTGCGCCGTCGCCTTCCCCGCACTGAGCAAATTGGCGAAAATCCGGAACGCCCCCGGCACGCCCGCCGGCATCTCCCGGAACCAGGAGAACGACGTATAAACGTAAGCACCCTTGCCGTAGCGCGCATAAAGCAAAGATCCCTTCAGATCCTTATCTCCAGTATCGTGCGTCTCAAACGGCGTCTGATAATGTGCATCCCAGGTATCGGCGAAGTAGATCCCGCGCTCCTGCACCCACCCGGCGAAGTCCGATGCGCCGATCATGTTCGGGAAGCGCACAATCGCCGATGCGGGCGTCAGGATCTTCACGGGCGCATCCTCTTCCGTTACCCGTTCGCTATTGCCCTGCGAGAGCGTGAACGGATACGGCCCCATATGATCGAAGGCCTCGGCAACGGCCGGACTAATGCGCCGGTCGTCCAGGCGGTTATACTGCACCACCAGAGTTCCTCCGTTGCCGACATAGCGCAGCAGGCGTTTTTGCGCCTCGCGCAGGTCCGCGCGCACCGCATAAGCCCGCAACCCCGTCACAATCGCGTCATAGACGCTCAGGTCGCCGGTACTCAGCGTCTTCGCGTCCAGAAGATCTACCCGGCAACCCATTTGCCGGATCGCTTCGGGCATCTTGTCTTCCGATCCCATCACGTAGCCAACACGCCGCGCCAGCACCCTCATGTGCACGGCTGCCATACTGCCACCGGAAGCTTCAAAGATGGTCTGCGCCGGCACATGCGCATAGTCGATCACGTTCACCGTCGAGGCAACCTGCACGCCTCCCTGAAGAGTCGCCATCACCTTGAAGTTTCCCGTTCCCGGCGTGACCGGCGGCGTCAGACGGAACCGGATTTCCTGCGTAGCGCCCGCTTCTTTCAGCTCGAACGCCGCCTTCGCCGGCACCACACTCCAGCCATGCGGCGCCTCAAAAGCCAGCTCACCGGCCTGGCCGGCAACCATAGCGCGCACCAGCACGCTGACTTCGCGCACCGAACCGATCGCCACCACAAAATTCTGGCTTGGCAGCACCACGCTCACCGGCGGTTCCACCACCACGGGCCGCACAAACTCGTCCCGCGACGGATCCGCATACCTGTAATGCAGCGGTTCGGTCACCGAAAACGGTTTGCCATCGATGGTGAAATCGAATCTCGCCGCCACCTCGGGCACCGTATCCGCCCGTCCGATCAACGCCTGATCTTTGATCGCATACGTATCGCCGTCGGGCACCTCGCGCAGCCAGAAGGGTTGCGAATACGGGCGATCCTTCGGCACGGTCAGCTTCAGATTCACCGTCTCTTCGCGATTATAAGCCAGCGTGCGGTTATTCACATCGGCGTTCCGCTCTCCCCAGCCATCCACATGGATACCGGTCAGCACCAGCGGCAGATGCGACCGGTTAATCGCCGTCAGCTTTATCTCCGCCGTCGCACCCGGAACATACGCGAAAGTATCGGCCTGCGCCTCGGCTCTCAGACCCGCGCATGACGCGATCGCGTAGTCGATCTCGTCGAGTTTCCAAGCCGCCCACTGCTGCCCGCTCTTCACCAGTTCCACCACCAGCGCGCGCGCATCCAGCAACGTGGCAACTGTCTTCTCCGGATGCAGATCGTCGAAATCGCGCTGCGCGCCCGCCAGCAGTTCGCCCACCCGCGCGCCGTCTGGAACCCGGTTCCATGTGGCGTCGATACCGTCCATCAGATCGCGCGCCGGCGCCGTGCCGCCCACCGGCGCCAGCACCGTCGTTTGCTCGCCGAACGCCATGCTCTGCACCATCGCCTGGCTCTTGTGCTCACTGCGGCTCGCAACGGCAATCTCGCGATACGACTTGCCCAGCACCGGATCGTAATCGCCCACTGGAAGGCTCAGTTCGCCTGCAACAGGCGCCCCGCCACGTCCGCCGCCTCCGGAACCTCCCCGCCCACCGCGCGCCGCGCCACCACTCGCACCGGGCGCCCCGAATCCTGCACCGCCAGGCGGAGTGAACCGCGCTTGCATCAGACGCTTGGCCTGCCACGTCTTCACCCATTTCAGCTGCTCGGGAAACTTCGCCGGATCGGACGCCGCATCGAATGCCTCGCGCCCCAGAATCGCAGACACCTGGTGCTGCCCGTGACCATCCGCCGGAGTTCCGCTGAAGCACAGCAGGATGACATCGGGTTGCTGTTGCCGGATCACCCAGACGATATCCGACAGAATTCTGTCATGCCCCCACTTCCCCAGGGTCTCCGAAGCCGTCTTGGTAAATCCGAAATCGATAGCACGCGTGAAGTATTGCGACGCTCCGTCGAGATGCCGGGCGGCAAGCAACTCCTGTGTTCGCAGCACGCCCAGGTAGGGGCCCTGTTCGTTGCCCAGCAGATTCTGGCCACCCTCGCCCCGCGTCAGCGACAGGTAACCGGTGCGCAGCTTTCGCCCTCGCGCCAGATACGCAATGACACCGGTGTTCTCGTCGTCCGGATGCGCCCCGATCATCAGCACGCTGCCCAGCACATTGAGCTTCCCGAGTTCGAAACGAATCGCCGCCGTACCGGCAAGCTCCTGGTCGGCGCCGCGACTGGCCCGTACCCCGGTCAAAAGCACACCCAATAGCAGGATAATGGCGCACAGATATGCGGTGCGAAACTTCGAAACGGAATTCATAAGTGTTATTGGATGACGCCGCCGAAAAAACCGATTCGGCGCAAACGGAGAGGCTCAGTCGGGGAGTATCGCCAGAGGCCGGCTTTTACGAGAGCTAACGAGGCAGCCAGGCGCTCACTGCGGGGTATGCCGCCTGCACAAAATCGATCGCAGTCTGGCTGGCTTTTTCCCTGGTCATATGTTCCGTCACGGGAACTACGACACGGACCAGAGACGTATCGCTTCTGTGATGCCGGATCGAATCGGCAATCAGATAAAACTTCGCAGCGAACTCGTCGGCGATCACGCGTCCCTGCGATTGATACCAGTACATCACCACGCTCTCGTCTTCTCCGCGCGAAACCACGTACCGGTTGATATTGATCGATCCGCCTGCCACGGGCACGTCTATCCGGCCGCTCTCGGAAGGCTGATAGCCCGAGCCCGGCAGGCAGTTTTTCGGCGAATGCGGAGACTGGCCCTGACGTTGGGTCTTGAAATACGCAATAAACAAATTGGCGTCGCCCTCCGGACCTCTGTAGTCCCGCGTCATCGTATCGTCTGCCCTCAGAATGGCCAGGGTCTCGGCATCCACGGCCCCTTCATCGTGCATTGTCCACGAACCAAAAACCTTAGGGAAGTCCTTCAGCGGAGATGGCAGCGGCGTGCTTTCGCTGCCGGATGCGGAATAAAAGAGCACCGCCTGCACCACGACGACCAGGGTGAGGAACCGAAGATATTTATTATGCAGGAGTGAGTTCATGTGGTTGCCTGTTTTCCGTCATACGCGCGATCCGAATCAGGATCTGATGGAACGCCGCCATAATCGCGAACGCCACCATGAAGATCACCCAACCCTGCGCCTCGTGAAACAAACCCTCGGCCAGTTCCGGCTTGAAGTTGGCAATCACCCCCGTGATCGTCACGCGCCCCGCGTTCGCCAGGATGGCAATTGGAATCGTGGAGAAAAACAGCACCACCCGGATCCACATCCGCTTCTCGCAGAAATATCCATACACCAACGAGAGAAAAGTCAGAGTCAGCAGCGACCGTATACCGCTGCAGGCTTCCACCACATCCAGACTCTGGCTTGCCAGCACCAGAACGTTGCCCTGGCGCATAATCGGTATCCCGACAAGAGATATCGCAGCCTCCGCCAGTTCGCTCGCCTTGAGTTGCAGGGGAAATGTGATTTGGTTATAAATAACCGCCGGAATCGGCACCATAAAGAAAAGAAGAAACAAAGGAAACGCAAAAACCTTCAGATATTCTTTCCCGCCCAGCAGCAGTACGGCGCCAATAATCGAAATGACAAACGCAGTGCGCTTGGTAAACAACTCGGCCCCGAGGGTTCCAAGATAAAGCTGCATCCCGGCCCAGGCCATAATCGCCAGACCCCACCAGCTGGGGCGCGGTAATTTACCCGCAATCAGATCGCGCTTCTGCCACGCAATGTAGGCGGCAATGACCGGCACGAAAAAACCGTGCCCCATGTCTTCGTCGTTGTACCACTGGCTGACTAATCTGTCGAGCACCGGCGCGTAGCAGACGGCGAGAAGCACCGACACCCACGCAATGGTTACCCAGGAAAAAGGAGTCGGAATCTTAGCCGTGGATTCCGGCCCGGTCTGTGCGGGCGTCATGGTCACATTCATATTAGCATTCTGTCCGGGGACCATATTAAATAAGGGTACTGGTATCAGAACGCCAGCAACGCCTCAATCGCCCCGATCAGGTCTTCTGTCTGCGGCAGAATCCTGTTTTCCAGATCGGGATGATAACCCACCCACGTATCCATCGCCGCCACTCGCCGGACCGGCGCATCCAGATGCGTAAACAACTCATCGGCGATTCGCGCTGCGATCTCCGCGCCGAAACCGAAACTGAGCACGTCTTCATGCGCCACCACCACACGGCTGGTTTTCCGCACGCTCGCGCTGATCGCTTCCCAGTCATAAGGGGCGAGCGAACGCAGATCGATCACTTCAATCGTCCTAGCCGGGTCGCGCTTCTCGATTTCCTGCGCCGCCAACTCCGCCTTATGGACCAGCGCGCCATACGTGATCACGGTCAGCGAGTCGCCCGTCTTCGCAACTCTCGCCTTACCGAACGGAATCATGAAATCCGGCCCCGGATGTGGCGACCGGTTATACATCTCGCGGTACAGCTTCTTGTGCTCCAGAAACAGCACCGGATCGTCGCAGCGGATCGCCGTACGCAGCAGGCCGCACGCATCTTCCGCATTCGACGGAAATACCACCCGCAATCCCGGTATATGCGTGAACGTCACTTCGCCCGACTGGCTATGATAAATCGAGCCGCCCCCCAGATATCCGCCAATCGGCACCCGCAGCACCAGCGGCGCGGAAAACTGACCGTTCGAGCGCCAGCGCAGCGACGCCAGTTCATCCCTTAACTGCATCATCGCCGGCCAGATGTAATCGAAAAACTGCACTTCGATTACCGGCTTCATTCCCACCATCGCCATACCGCTCGCGCGCCCCACAATCGACGCCTCCGCGATCGGCGCGTTGAAACACCGCGAACTCCCGAACTCGGTCTGCAAACCTGCCGTCAGTTTGAAAACTCCGCCCTTGCCCTTGACCTCGTTCAGATTGTTTTCCCGGCTGCAATCGGCAACGTCCTCGCCAAACACCACCACGCGATCGTTGCGTCGCATCTCTTCGCGCAGCGTCAGATTGATCAGGTCCGCCATAATGCGCGGCTCGCCTTCGGGCTCGGCCGCCACGTCGAACCGCGCGGAACTTGGGTCGCCGGTATCGGAATACAAATGGAGCAACGCCGTAGACGGATCGGGCGGCGCGGCCTTTAGTGCGCGCTGCGTGTCTTCGAGAATGCCGCGTTCGATTTCCCGTGTAAGCCGTTCGAGCGCGTGCGCTTCCAGAATCCCCTGCTCCACCAGGAACGCCGGAAACGTTCGCAGCGGATCGCGTGCCGCTTCTTCTTCGCGTTCGTGCTTCGTCTTATAGAGCCGTTCGTCGTCGCTCAGCGAGTGCGAATAAGGCCGCGTGCAATGTGCATGCACCAGCGCAGGGCCATGTCCTTCGCGGCACCACGCCGCCGCCGTCGTCATCGCGCGATACGAAGAAATAAAATCCGTCCCGTCGACCTCGATCGTCAGCAGATCCGGAAATCCCGCCATCAGTTTCGAGATCGACCCGCCCGGCATCTGGCTTTCCACCGGCACCGAAATCGCGAAGCCATTATCCTGAATCAGAAACAGCACCGGCGCACGCAACAGACAGGACTGATTGATCGCTTCCCAGAATTCGCCTTCGCTCGTCGCGCCTTCGCCCGATGACGTCAGCACAATCCGCTGTTCGCCCGGATGCAGATAGCGGAACGATTCCGCGCACCCCACCGCCGGCAGAAACTGCGTGCCCGTCGCCGACGATGGCGAAACGATATTTCGCTTCGGATCGGTAAAATGCGAAGGCATCTGCCGCCCGCCCGACGACGGATCGTCCGCCGCGCCCACCGCCTGCAACAGCATGTCGTACGGCGTCATCCCCAGCGTAAGCGCCAGCGCCCGATCGCGATAGTACGGAAAGAACCAGTCGTGCCCCGGACGAGTAGCCAACCCCGCCGCTACCTGTATCGCCTCGTGCCCCGCGCAGCTGATCTGAAAATAGATCTTGTTCTGGCGCTTCAGCAGAATTTCGCGGTCATCGAGACGCCGTGAGGTATGCATCAGCCTGAATGCATGGATGAGACCCTCTGGATCGAGACCCGCCGCGCGCGCCATACTAAGCCGCTCCGAGATCGGCGTGCTGAAGGCCGTAGTCATGAATTAACCTTCATCAATATAGCAAAACTGTAAGGATTCGGCGAGTCGCGTGGAAATGAATTTACCCAGTGTCCACAATGGCATAGAAGCGGCGCGAAGACAAATTCAGTGATCCTTATACTGTAAACTAAATCGTCGCCGATACAACCCGGAATTCAGTTCTCCGAAGGCCGCTCCACCCGATCGATCGCAATAATTTCCACCGTCCCCCTGGTCGAAGCCAGCCTGAGCCCCAACCCCTGCAGCGCCGCAAAAACAGAAGGCGCCGCCTGATCTGCAGCCTGATCTGCCGACCACTTCAGATCGATATCGAACTCCCCCGCCATCCCCGTCTGGTCCACCACCGGACGCCCCATCTGCCGTGCCAGAATCGCCGCGAAATCCTTCATCGCAATCTTAGTGGCGTGCAGCGTCACCGTTCCCGACCTCGAATTCGTGCTCATCGACGGTTCGCCGCTACCCGCGGCAGGCTTCAATCTGGCGCCGCCCTTCGCCGCCTCAAGCGCGAACTTCGTCGCCTCCCGCATTTCACGGTGATACTGCAGCTGAAATCGGGCGACCAGGAGTGCTTCCATCAGTTGCCGGATGTTATCGCGCGTGATGGCAACGCCGCCCGCCGTCTTCGCCTCAATATCGAAGCTGTCGGAGTCCACCCAGCCCGGCGCGCCGCTCATTCCCGAGTCTTCCACGCCAAATGCGTTGCGGATCAGCTTCCGCACGTTCACGTTACTGCAACTAAGCCTTCCGCCTGGCAGCACATCTGTGTTCGAACTCTCAGATCCCGCTTCGCCTTTTGCCACATGCGTCCGGATGGAAGCCACCTCCCACGCAACCGGGGTCTGAGCGAAAGCCGAAATAACGAAAACCACTGACACCACAAAAAAACGGCCCATGCAACTCAAAACGCAGCTCCAGGCCCGGCAGTTCGATGCTATCGGTAACTTCTACTGTTGATACCCGTGATAGTGGTAATTACCCGCGGTCTGCCCCGCATCCGCCACTCCCATGGTGAGCGGCTGATTCAGCTGAAACGTCAGAAGAGTCTCAGCCGGCACCTTGACCTCGCGACCGCGGGTCGCCATTTCGTCACCCGCACCGGCCGCCGCGCCCACGCCGGCGCCGATGGCTGCCCCCTTGCCGCCTCCGGCAATAGCCCCGATAAGCCCACCCAGCAAAGCTCCGCCGCCAACAAATTTGCCCGTGCGCTCATTCGCCCCAACGCCCTCTTTCTGGGAGTCAATCCGGTTCACCGAAGCATTGAGCCCATAGCGCCGTCCATCGATCATGACCGATTCCAGATCCAGCATCAGATCGCCATCCGGCGCGCTACGTACGATGAGTTCCACGTCGGAGCCCTGCGGAATCGCCAGCGCTCCGTTGCTTCCCATGACGTCCTGACTAACCGATCCCGTAAATATCCGCCCATCCGCGCGCGCGGAGCTAATGAACTGATTGGTGCGAACCGGCACCACAGTCCCCGGCTCGATCCGGGTCATTTCAGGCGCCGGGGGCCTTCGTTCGGGTGCCACCATGAATTCCGCCCGACAACCGCGGTCCACCCAAACCCCGTGCTCGTCGCGGCCCCAGTTGTAACCCTCCACACAGCTGGTGTCTCCCAGTTGTCTCACCATCCGAACGCCACTCGATACATCGCTCTGGCAATCCTTGCGCTGGCCGTCTGTCGATTCACAAGCAAACGTTCGCCCGTGATCGTGATCGATATCCTGCGCGTGAGCCGAAACCCCGAAAAACGCCGCCCCGGCCAACAATAAAGCCCCTGGTACGCTGAGATGTTTTAACATCGGTTGAATCCCCTTCCTCTCCCCTCTCAATGCAAGTGAGTGACCACGCCCGCCGCACACGGCACCTCGTCGTTCTGCTGGCTCTCACCCTCTGGGGCTGCCGAAATGCGCAAGACCCGCTACCTGGCTTCCCTGCCGTTGTGCTCTGGGCCTGGGAACGGCCGGAACATCTGGCCTACATCAATCCCCGCGAAACCGGCGTCGCCGTCCTCGCGCGCACTATTTCCTGGCGCGATGGACTCGTCACCTCGCATCCGCGCTACCAGCCAGTCGATTTGCCCTCTGGCACGCCGGTCATCTCCGTCATTCGCCTCGAATCGCATTCCGGGCCGGCTCCCGATCCTGCCACAATCGCCGGCCAGATTCTCGACGCCACTGCCTCGCCGCGAATCCGCGCCGTGCAAATCGATTTCGACGCGCGCCAGTCGGAGCGCGACTGGTACTCGGCTCTGCTGCAAACACTGCATCGCCGCCTGCCCTCAAACGTCGCACTCACCATCACCGCGCTCGCATCCTGGTGCCTCGGCGACTCGTGGATCAAAGACCTGCCTGTCGGAGATGCCATCCCGATGCTGTTCCGCATGGGCCACGGCGAGCCTGCGGGCATCGCCGATTTCTCAACTCCTATCTGCCAGTCGAGCGTCGGCATCTCGCTCCGATGAGGCGCCGCTTTCTCTTCCACACAACCATCGCGTCTTCATTTTCGATCCTCACCCATGGACGCCGGAGTCTTACCGTGCTGCAATGGAGCTTGTGCGGAGGCTGCGTTGAAACTTCGGCTGGCATACGTGTTCATCCCCCTTGCCATCCTGTTCGCGCCCGGCCTCGTGCAGAGCTGCGGACCCTACATCGAATCCGCGCTCTTCACTACCTGCGAAGTAGCCTTCCCCGGTGGCTTCGCCTCAGGAAAGTTCGGCGTTCTCCGCCCCGGTTACTCTCGCGCAGACCTGCTGATGGCCTATCGTACGCTCTCGGGCATCCCGTTCGATGCCGACGAAACGCCAGCGCCCGCCGGGGAGGCATCATGTCCTATCCTGCCCAACCATGGCTCGATGCGCGAAATAAATTGCCCGGCACAGCGCCGATCAAACAAATCGACACTGACAAGAAAATTCCTGGCAGCGACTTCGAAACTTATCCCGACTGCCTGCCCCCCGCCTTCATAAACGCTGCGGATACCCTGCAAAAGCGCCTCGCCACCTGGGGCGCGTCCAGCCCGCAATTCACCGAATGGCTGTGCGGCCAGGACCCCGTTTTCGAGAACTGTTCCGGCGGACCTTCCATGCCCGCTCGCCTTCCGCAGGCAGGAACTCTGCTCGCTGCCGATCGCGAATATCAGATCGCCGCCGCCGAATTCTACGCCGCGCAATTCGATAGCGCCGAAGCGGATTTCGATCGCATCGCCGCGGACGCCTCTTCGCCCTGGCGCGACATCTCAGCCTAGATCGCGGCACGCGTCTGCATCCGCGAAGGTACCCTCCGCACATCGGCCCACGATCTTCTCAACTTCATCCGCGCCCGCACCGAACCCGACCAGCGCCTCACCGAACTCGCCAGCCACATCATGCAACCGAAACTGGACGATCAGTTGGCGGACCACCTGGCGAAATACACCGATATCTGGTACCGCATGGAATCCGCCGGCCACCCGCCCGCCGCGGGAAAAAGCGAAGTCACCGATTGGATACTCGACACTGCGCTGCAACCTGCCGACGTTTCCAATCTGTTTCGCGCCGAGCGGTTTTACCTGGCTCAGAACTGGACCGAATTCCTCCGTTTCGCCCCACGCACGCCAGTATCTTCAGATCTGAGCCTTCGAACTGCTCACAGCTAATGAACACAGCCGTGCCGCTCCAACTCTGGTCCGACGCCGCGCGCAACGCCCTGGTCCCGCGCAACCTCCAGGCGCAGATCGCGCAGGCCGGCTGGGTGCGTGCCGTCATCCTCCAGGATCGCAACCAGGCTCGTCTGCTCGCCACCCACCTCGCTGCTCTCAAACCGGAATTAACTGCCGAAATGCGCGCATATCTTGCCGAAACCGATCCCGCCGCGGCCAGCTTCGACGCCGTATTTCTCATGCTGCGCGCCCCCGGCTTCGAACCGCAGATCCGCCCCGGCTGGAGTCGCGAGACCCAAGTGCTCAAGCGCGACGCCTTTCGCGATAACTGGTGGGATCTGATTTCAGGCAACCAGTTGAGGCCAACGCAGGCGCCGGAGGATCTGCTGGAACTCTATCCCGATGGCAAATTCGTCTCCGCCGCAACTCCGGCCAAACAGCGCAAAGCCGGAGATGCCGAATGGTCGAAGCAGGTCTCACCCTGCTCCACACCCGCTACCCTGATTCGCCCTGGGCCGCTAAGACAAAATACTGCTATTGAAAACTACGCTGCGGGCTCACTCTTTTCTTCCACCCACAATCCGGTCGGCTTGTGGCCCGTGCTCCAGATATGCGCAACCACAGCTTCGAACGGCGCTTCAGGCACCAGAATCGCCGACACCTGGCCATCCCGGCAATCCCACAGACGTATATCGAACAACCGCGACTCCTGGCCCGCGACCAGTCTGCTGTGCAGCGTGCTCACAGACACGGAATCCGCAAACGGGAATGTCCAGACCACATGCAGCGCCCCCTCGTTTCCCAGCTTCCTCACGTTGCTCTCGGCCATTTGTCGCGGATAGTGCAATTCACCCTCCATCTAAACGTCAGATTGAAAACAAAAGGCTTCAGCGCTGCCCCGCAAGTTCGAAGTGCATTTGTGACAGTAGGCACGCTCAGTTTTTCCACCTGCATCCCTGCTAACATAGCCTTGCGCGAATGAATCGCATCGTCATATCGGTCTGTCTCTCTCTGACCGCGCTCTTCGCCGCGGACCTCCTCGCTGCGGAGCCACCCGCCGCAAATAAAGTCGATCCTTCCACGCTCGATCGCAAAGTTCTGATCGGCTACCAGGGTTGGTTCACCTGCCCCTCCGACGGTTCCGACCGCTGGACCCACTGGTCGCGCGGCGTTCCCACTCCGGAGAGCCTCACCGTCGAACTCTATCCCGATCTCACCGAACTCGACCCCGACGAGCGCTGCGAAATCCCCGGCATGACCATCGCCGGCAAGCCCGCCTGGCTCTTCTCCTCCCGCAATCCCAAAACCGTCGCCCGTCACCTCCGCTGGATGAAACAGTATGGACTCGATGGCGTCCTCGTGCAGCGCTTCGTCGGCGAGATTCCCTTCAAGCAACGCGATCACGACGTGGTACTCAGAAACATCATGGCCGCCGCCGCGGAATCCGGCCGCACCTTCGCCATCGAATACGATATCTCCGGCAGCAATCCCGAAACCTTCGCGAAGACCATCGAAGACGACTGGCGCTACCTCGTCGATGAGGTCAAAGTCACTTCGCATCCCAGCTACCAGCGCCACGCCGGCAAGCCCGTGGTCTCCATCTGGGGCATCGGCCTGAATGACGGCGACGCGCATCCGCCAGCCAATCCGCAGGCCGCGCTCGATCTGATCCAGTGGTTCAAATCCGGCGCGCCCGCAATGTACCAGGTCACCTATATGGGTGGCACGCCCGCCCACTGGTCAACCCTGAATGCCGATTCGCGCACCGATCCAGGCTGGGTCGGGGTCTACGCCGCCATGGATGTCGTGCAGCCCTGGAACGTCGGCCGCTACGGCACGCTCGCCGCCGTCGACCAGTGGAAGGACGCCGTCCTTGCTCCCGACGTAAAAACCGCAGCCGCGAATCACCAGCTTTATATGCCGGTCATATTCCCCGGCTTCTCCTGGCACAATCTCAAACGAAACGCGAAAGAGAACCAGATCCCGCGCCTCGCCGGCGAGTTTCTCTGGCGTCAGGCTTACAACGCGAAAATGGCGGGCGCCACCGTTCTCAAAATCGCCATGTTCGATGAAGTCGATGAAGGCACGGCGATCTTCAAAGCCGCGCCCCATCGCAATCAGGCGCCCGATCAGGGCTTCTGGCTCACACTCGATGCCGACGGCAACGATCTGCCGAGCGACTGGTACCTCCGAATAGCGGGCGAAATCACGCGCATGTTCCACGGCGAGATAAAGCCGGTCGCCACCCTGCCTAAAGGGGTTGAACTAAAGGGTCTGAACTAAAGTCACTTGGGTGGCGGCGTTTGGATCGGAGGCTGGGGCATCGGTGCCGTCGGTGGCGCCGGAATACTCGGCGGCGGCGCAGGCCCCGCTGGCGGATTGGGCGGACCGGGAGCGGGCTTATTCGGATCCGGCGATGGAAAGCTCGGCGATCCAGGAGTATTGGGATCCGGCGTTTGCACCGGCGGCGCGCCCGGAGCGTTGGGCGCGGGACTCGGAATATTCGGCGGAGGCCCCGGCACTACCGGCGGCGTTTGCGCCAGCATGGTCGCCACTAATACGAAACCGACCATTAGTCTCATAAAACTCTCCTCAAACCATCTCGCGAATCTTATCCTCGGCAATCGCCACCGCGATATTTTTCCGGTTGATCTCGCCCTTCACAAGCGACTCCAGCAGATGCCCGGCCTGCTTCATCGTCACGTTCGGCGGCATCGGCGGCTCGCTCGGATCTACCACCGCCTCAATCAAAACCGGTCCCGGCACTGCCAGCGCCTCGTCCAGCATCGCCCCGCACATTGAAGGGTCGCCGATCGTTACGCCGTGCCCGCCGCAGGCACGCGCAAACATCGCGAAGTCAATCGGCTGTAAGTCGCACCCATATTCCGGATTACCCAGAAACACCATCTGCTCCCACAGAATCTGCCCCAGCGAATTATTCTTGATGACAACCACCTTGATCGGCAGCTTGTATTTCACGGCGGTCGCGAACTCGGCCATCAACATCGAAAATCCGCCATCGCCCACCACCGCCACGCATTGCCGTTCCGGATAGGCAATCTGTGCCGCAATCGCATACGGCAGACCGCCCGCCATACTCGCCAGATTCCCGGAGCACGAATACATCTGCCCGCGCCGCGCCTGAATGTGACGAGCCCACCACGTCGTGTTCGTCCCCGAATCGCACGAAACAATCGCGTTCTCCGCCAGCCGTTTACCCAGTTCCGCCGCCACTACCTGGGGCTTCATCGGCATATCCATGCGCGTTTCCTGCGTATGCATATCGGCCCGCCATTCCACCATTGCTTCCTGTGCCTTCTCCAAAAACTGACGGTCGCTTTTCCGCTCCAGCAGCGGCAGCAGCTGCATCAGGGTTTGCCGGCAATCGCCCACCAGCCCCGCCTCCACCGGAAAGCGCAGTCCGATTCGCTTCGGATCCGCGTCGATTTGCACACCGCGCGCCTTCCCCGGCTTCGGCAGAAACTCGATATAAGGAAACGAACTGCCCGCAATCAGCAGCGTGTCGCAATCTTCAAGCGCCGCTTGCGACGGCCTGGTTCCCAGCAAACCGATGCCGCCCGTCGTATACGGACTGTCGTCGGCAACCACCGCCTTGCCCAGCAAAGCCTTGATAATCGGGGCGCCCAGCCGCTCCGCCACTTCTTCCAGCAACTCACCGGTGCCCATCGCGCCCTGACCAGCTAAAATAGCGACTTTCTTCCCCGCATTCAGAATCTGCGCCGCATTTCGCAACTCATCCGCCGACGCCACCCTCGACCCGCGAGACTGCACATGATCCGACGTGTGATGAGCCACATTCCGGTCCGACGCCCGTCTTCGCGAAAGTGGCTCTCCCTGTAAGTCCGTCGGAAACGCAATATGCGTCACACTGCGATAACTCAGCGCGGTCCGGCATGCCAGGTCCGCCAGATTCTCCACATGATTCGGACCCATCACGCGTTGATTGAAAACCGCAACATCCTCGAACAACTTATCCAGTTCTACATCCTGCTGTGTCAGCGTTCCGATCAGATCGTGATACTGCATTCCTGTAATAGCCAGCACGGGCTGGCCATCCAGCTTCGCGTCATAGAGACCGTTGAGTAAGTGAATCCCTCCCGGCCCCGACGTCGCCAGGCACACTCCAAGCTTCCCCGTATATTTCGCATACGCGCAGGCCATGAACGCAGCGGCTTCTTCATGCCGCACCTGGATAAAACGGATCTGCTCCTTCCGTTTCCGCAGCGCTTCCATGATTCCGTTGATCCCATCGCCCGGCAACCCGAAGATAGTATCCACACCCCAGTCCTGCAGCGATTCAATCAACACATCCGACGCGGTAGATGACATTCGTTTTCCTCTTGTTCGATACTCAAAGTAATTTGTCGGGCGTGATCGGCGTTTCCCGAATGCGTTTTCCCGTCGCATGGTAAATCGCATTCGCAATCGCCGCCGCCGAACCGGTAATTCCGATCTCGCCGATTCCCTTCGCGCCCATGGGACTAACATGAAGATCTTCATCCTGCACCCACGCCACGTCAATCGTGCCCACATCCGGATTCGTCGGCACCAGATACTCCGCCAAATTGTTATTCACGATTCTGCCCAGCTGCGGATCGTAAGCGTCCTTTTCCAGCAGCGCCAGACTAATCCCCCAAATCATTCCACCCATGAACTGGCTGCGCGCCGTTTTCGCGTTCAGTATCGTCCCCGCCGCGAACACACCTGTCATCCTTGCGACCCGAATCTGCCCCAGATCCACGTCCACGCGGACCTCCGCAAACTGCGCGCCGAAGGAATAACACGACATCGTCTTCGCATCCGCATTAGCCTCCGTCGAAGCCTGCGCTTCGATGAATGGCTGACCGCTGCGCGCCATCAGTTCCTGCACCGTCGCGGTCTGGTTCCCGCCCAGGCTCGCCAGTGACAGCAGCTTTTCCCGCAAGGCGATGCACGCCTCATACACCGCGGTTCCACATGTCGCCGCCGTCTGCGACCCGCCCGAAACAGGCGTCTCCGGATACCGCGTGTCGCCCAGCCGGAATGTAACGCTTTTCACCGGTACTCCCACCGCATCCGCCGCGATCTGCGTCATGATCGTGTAAGTGCCGCCGCCCAAATCCTGCGAACCAGCATCCACGTGCACCGTGCCGTCCGCATTCATGCGCGCTCTGGCCGATGCCGGGCTGCGCCGCGCGGGATAAACCGAGGTAGCCATACCCCAGCCGATCAGGGTATTCCTGTCGCGCATCGACCGCGGCGCCGGATTGCGCTTCGCCCACCCAAACCGCTCGGCACCGATCCTGTAACATTCGCGCAGCGGCTTATCCGACCACGGCAGATTCTTATCTTCGTCCCGCTCCGCATAGTTGATCAGCCGCAGTTCCACCGGATCGATCCCCAGCTTATAAGCCAGCTCATCCATCGCCACTTCCAGAGCAAACGTACCGGGCGCTTCTCCCGGCGCGCGCGTGTAAGAAGGCGTTCCGATGTCCGAGCGCACTAACCGCTGCACCGTCGAGTTATTCGGCGAGGAATACAACATGCGCGTCGGACCCGTCGCGGTCTCGGTGAATTCGTCGAAGGTCGAAGTATGCGTGAGCGTGTCGTTACCCAGCGCGCTGAGTTTCCCGTCGTTCGAAGCCCCCATCGATATCGTCTGCTGCGTTTCCGAACGGCAACCGACCGGACCGAACATATGCGGCCGCTGCATCACCAGCTTGACCGGGCGATTCACTCGCTGTGCCGCCATGACGCATAAAACCGTATGCGACCATGTGGGCCCCTTGCTGCCGAAGCCGCCTCCCACATACGGGCAAATCACGCGAACATTGTCCAACTGGAGACCGAACAGGCTCGCCACCCGCTTGCGGTCCCCGAAAATCCCCTGCGACGAATCGTAGAGCGTCAGCTTGTCCGGCCCGTCCCAGACAGCCACGGTTGCGTGCGGCTCCATCGGAGAATGGGTGTGAAATGCCGTGGTATAAATCTCCTGCATCCGGACCGGCGCGGCATCCAGCGCGGCTTTGAAATCGCCGCGATGGCTCTGCCCCGGATCGCCGGCCCCACCGGCCTTTTCGGGTATATACGACCGCGCCATCCCATTCACCAGCGTGACGGATGGTTTCTTTTCCGCATAGCGGACACTGACCGCGTCCGCGGCCTCGCATGCAGCCTCATAGGTCTCGGCAACGGCGACGGCAATCGGCTGATACGCGTACATTACCCGGGTATCCTGCAATATCTGAATCACCCGCTCCGCCGGCTCTTTGGGATTGACTTTAGATGGATCCGCCGCCAGCTTAATCTTGTCTTTGTAAGTCAACACGGCCAGCACGCCAGAAACCTGTGAAGCCGCACGCGTGTCAATCGAAACAATATTTCCGCTCGCAATCCTGCTAACAGTCAGTGCCGCGTAAGTGATATTAGGGATGTTCCAATCGCCCGAGTAAGTCGCCTGTCCCGTGACTTTCAGATGTCCATCAACCCGATCCAGCGGCTCTCCGATTACGTTAGCCATGTTATCGCCTGTCTACGCGAGCCCACTCGCCGTCATAAGTGCCCGTACCGTCGCTCGCCGCGCCAGTTCCACCTTGAAGCCGTTGTACCGATAGGGATGCGCTCCTCGCACCATCATTTCCGCCGCCTCGCGGAACGCAGACTCGGACTTTTCGCGCCCTCGCAGAGCTTGCTCCGCAGCGTCGCTTCTCCACGGCTTATGGGCGACACCGCCCATTGAAATCCGGGCCGCCCGTATATGGTTATCTGCCGTTATATCCAGCACCGCCGCCACCGAAACCAGCGCGAACGCAAACGAATTGCGGTCCCGCACTTTCAGATAGTGACTATTGACGCCCTCGCCCAGTGGTGCCGGCAGATCCACGGCCGTTATCATTTCGCCCGGCTTCAGATCGTTTTCGATCTGCGGCGTTTCGCCCGGCAGGCGAAAGAATAAGTGGATCGGCACGGTTCTCTCGCCTTTCGAACTTCGTATCACCACATTCGCATCCAGCGCCGTAAGTGCCACCGCCATATCGCTCGGATGTGTAGCAATGCACTGTTCACTCGTCCCCAGAATCCCGTGCATTCTGTTATAACCATGGATCGCCGCGCAACCAGATCCCGCTACATGCTTATTACATTCCGTGTAAGTCGCGTCGTAGAAGTAGTAACACCGCGTCCTTTGCAACAGGTTTCCTCCGACGGTCGCCATGTTGCGAACCTGCGGCGATGCGCCCGAAAGCAGCGCCTGGCTCAGCACCGGATACTTCTGCCGGATGAGCGGATGCGCCGCCACGTCGCTGTTCCGCGCCATCGCGCCAATCCTCACGCCACCGCCCTGTTCCGCAATCTGGTTCACCGGCAAACGTGAGATATCGATCAGATGCGCCGGGTGCTCGGCGCCGGTCTTCATCAGATCCACCAGATTCGTGCCGCCACCAAGGTATCTCGTGCCAGGCTCGCGCTCCGCGGCGTTTACAGCACCCGCTACGTCACTCGCGCGCGAATAAGTGAAAGGTTTCACGAACGTTGCCCTTCGGTTCCCTGCTCGCTCACGTCGCGCAGTGCGGCAATAATATTCGGATAGGCGCCGCAGCGGCATATGTTACCGGCCATCCGTTCGCGGATCTCTGCATCGCTCAGTTGAGGAAGCTCCGGTCTTCCGTTTGCAAGCGCAGCCGCCGTCACTGCGCTGGGCATCCCGCGCTGCCATTCCTTCAGCATCGCCACACCCGAACAAATCTGGCCCGACGTGCAAAACCCGCATTGAAATCCGTCTCTCTCGATAAACGCAGCCTGAAGCGGATGCAAACCCCCTGCCCCGGCCAGCCCTTCGATAGTTGTGACACTGCTGCCGTCCTGCGCCACTGCGAGCGACAGACAGGAGTTCACGCGAACTCCGTCCACCAGGACCGTGCACGCGCCGCACTGCCCGTGGTCGCAGCCTTTCTTGGTCCCCATCATGTGCAAGCGGTCGCGCAGCAGATCCAGCAGTGTGACCCGCGGCTCGCATTCCACATCGTGCGTCTGACCATTGATGGTCAGAGTGCAACGCATCGTGGTCGGCGCCGGGCTATCCGCGCCCTCCGCCAGCCCCGCTGCCAGTGTCGCTGCCGTTACGCCCACAAATTCCCGACGTGTCCAATCTTCCATCGCCCCCCATCCGGTCAGTCTTCGAGCGCATCCTCGTGAATCACGTTCTGCGCCAGTTTCGTGAGCTTTTCGTCGGTTTCTCGCTCCTCGCGCAGTGTTTCTTCGAGCAACCGCACCGCTTCATCGTTGCCAGTCAGTTCGGCATGCGTGCGTGCCGATCCGTAGCCGGAAATCTCGTAATGCTCCACCTTTTGCGCCGCCGCGATCAACCCGGCATCGCGAATCGGAGTTGCGTCCGTATCGCTCGCCATCGCGGCGCCCTCTTTAATCAGGCCCGCCATGGCGGCGCACTTCTTCCCGGTCGCCTTCTCCGAACTAAGTTCGAGAATCCGCCTCAGCCGTTCCACCTGATTCTCCGTCTGGATCAGGTGTTCTTCAAAAGCGTTTTTCAGCTCCGGCGATGCCGCCGCCTGAGCCATCTTCGGAAGTGCCTTTGTCAGTTGTAACTCTGCATCGAAAAGATCGCGAAGTTCTTCGATCAGCAGTTCTTCCATCGTTGTTACTTTTGACATAGTAAGTGCCTCGCGTGTTCTTGTTGCTGGCTAAACTACAGGAGCCAGCTAAGCCCGGTTAGCTGTATCGTGGCGAAACTCGATCACCGCCACTTCCCAGTACGGCGTCTGCCCGTAATGCGTGTGAATGTCACGCGCGTAATCCGCATCGGCCATATCCGGCCACGTGCCCTTATCGAAACCCGGAGCGTTCGCCAGCGCCTCGCGCTGAATGTCCAGCACGAACTCATGCGCGCTCTGATCCACCGTCAGCGCGCTCCAGGGCACCATGAACAGTTTGTCGCCGATACCCAGAAACCCACCGAACGACAGCACCGCGTAAGCAATCCGTCCGCTCGCCAGATCGATCATGATCTCCTCGATCTTTCCCAAATCGTCGCCTGCGCTGTTTCGCACGCGGTCTCCGGTGAGAGTGCTCGCGCCCAGCACCCGACGTTTGCGGCCTTCCTGATTCCGCGGATTCGTGTCGCCGTTCTCGCTGCTCGCGTATCCTTTTCCATCTTCCGGCGCCCCCGGTTTTACCGGCTTTTCTGTGGTATTCGTAATGTGCTGAGCCCCGGGGAGCATCGTACCCTCGGCCACCCGGCTGTCTTCAAACTTATTGCCTTGCATGGTAGGAATCCTCGCATTAGGTAAAGCACTCCGAGGGCCAATGCGATAGAAACTCACTTTCACACATCGCCCGCCCGCAAATGCAACCCGCGGTATGTTTCCGCACCTTTAAAATGGCCTGAAGATTGCTACCATTTTCCGCGCGCACGGAGGCGCACCGAAGATGCTCTACACGATTGCACTGATTCTGGCCGTTCTCATGTTTCTTTCTGTCCTAAACTCCCACGTGGCCGAAAACGAAGTGCACAGTCTTCTGGCAGTCGGCATTTTGGGTGCATTGATACGCGGCACCCAAACCAGCGGAGCGGTCTTATAGAAGGTTCCGGCTACGTTGCAGGCTCCACGGGAGTGATCGCCCTCTGCGCGCCACCGGCATTCCCCACAATCGCGAAGCGGGGCGCGTAGCGACAGTCCTTACCGAAGCGGCAATATCTTGCAACGCGTCAACTCAACCGCCGCGCCAATCCGAGCATCAAGCGAAAATATAGTAATTTAATTCGTCAGCGAAAAATTCACGTCGATCGTAGTCCGAACTTCCACGTTCTCACCATTGAGTACTGTCGGTTTGTACCGCCATTGCTTCACGGCATCGAGCGCGGCCTGCGTAAGAGCGGGGTCCGGGCTATCGATCACCCGAAGACCAGCCGCCAATCCATCCTTCGAAATAATCGCTTCGAGTCTTACCGTCCCCTGTACCCCTTGCCGCTGTAATTCCGGCGGATACACAGGCTTGATCGGATTCACCAGGTTTGCGGCAACCACATTGCCACCCACTTTGATCGGCCGCTCCGCACCCGTAGGCGCATCGCGAGGCAGCAAAAACTGGCCGACAAACTGTCCACGTTCCGCGTTCCGATCGAGGGGAATCCCGATCGGCGCCGCCGCCTTCGGAGCCAGTGCCGTCACATCGCCCAGCGAATTTCCAATCGGCCCTGTTGGAATGACCGGTGCCGTCCTCGATCCCACCACGCTGATCGATGCACTGACATCCCCCAGCTGCAGAAAGATCGTGCCGCCATTATGAGCCTCGCCCGCAGCTACATGGATACCGGTCTGCGTCTCCCGCTTAAATCCGGGCGCACCGACCATCACGCTATACGTGCCCGGCTGGATGTTCTCAAACTTGTAGCGGCCAATGGCATCTGTTGCGATTGTCGAAATGGTCGCCTTCGTGTCGGTGTTCACCAGCGTGACTGGCGCGTTCGGGACCACCGCGCCATTCGGATCCATGACGACGCCCGACAGCGTTTGAAATGCCGCGCCGAATGCGTCTGTCGGCTTACCGGGGATGTTAATTGTATTCTGCGCAACCTCCACGCCATCATGTTTCATGTGTAGCTGTAGGACTTCAGGGCGAGTGCCTTGCCAGCTCGGAGCCCAGTGCAGCACCGGCGCGGTTGCCGGAACCGGCGTCTCCACAGCGGGCGCCGTTTCCGTCGCAGGCGCATTCTGAACAGGCGCCGCCGCATCCTGCGCATAGCCAATCGCACACGTCGTAAATACCGTCGAAACGGCGGCACAAACCACCGCGACCGAAATCATCCGTCCACGCGAAACTCTCTGCATTGGTACTCCTTCCACAATCCGTCGAATTCTCTGAGGCAAATACGCCCCGGGCATTGCCATCCCCACTGCACTCACGCGCGAGCCCGATTCCCGCACAGATCGCGCCAGCCCCAGCAAACACTCCGTATACTCCACCGGATCGTGCCCACCCGCCAGCACCGCATCGTCGCAAGCCTCTTCCGCGAGCGCCGAAAGCCGCTGCGAGAGCCACCACGATAGCGGATGAAACCAGAACACCGCGCGATTGAACAGCGCCAGCCACTGCACCAGCGGATCCCGCCGGCTCGCATGTTCTCCCTCATGCGCCAGTACTGCGTGCAGCTGAGCTTCCGGCCATTCCGTCCAGCCATCCGGCAGAATCACCACCGGCCTCAGCGCTCCCACCGTGATCCGCGCGGCGCACGCGTCGCTGGTCAGCCGTCCCGCCAGTCCGCCAGCCCGCCGCACCAGCATCCGCGCGCGCAACGTGCCCGTCACCAGCCGCGCCATCAGCACACCGAAGCCGAGCAAATAAATACCGAGTAAATATTCGCCGGAACTCCAGGTCTTTTTCGGTTCGATCACAGGGCTCGCGACAGCATCGTCCTGCACCATCACAACCACAGGCTGCGCCCCGGCAACCGTCGGCGCAGCCTTCAGCACGCGCAACACCGCCTTCGGTCCCCACGCCGTCCACGCCGGCAGCGCCAGCATCAGCACCACGACGCTGGCCCAAACCGCATGCCGCACCCGCGCCGCCTTCACCCGAAGCACAAAAAGCGCGATAGCCGTACAGAGGGCGATCAGCGCCGATCTCACGATGCATTCCAGCATCAGCTTTTCCATGAGTTACCTCTTTCCCTGCCTGTGTGTCCTGACGAAACCCTCCAGCCGGTCCATCTCGCCCTTGCTCAGCACCCGCGCATCCACCATCCCACTCACCAGTTCTTCCACCGAGCCCCGGCAGAACCGGTCGATAATCTGCCTCACCGCATGCGCCGCCAGGCTCCGCGAATCGCTCGCGCGACCGGCAGCGCTGTAAACATACGCGCGCCCTTCTTCCGTATGTCGCAAATACCCCTTCTGCTCCAGCCGCCGCAGCAAAGTCCGCACCGAAGTCTCTTTAATGTTGCGATTCCGCGCCACCACCTGATGCACGGCTTCCACCGTACAGGTCCCCGCGTCCCAAACGGCCTGCATGACTTCGTTTTCCAGCTCCGTCAGCGGCGATTTCACCCGTATCCCCGCCTCAGCACGTTTTGTCATGGTACGAGTTGTACCATAAACGGGAAACCCAGTCAATCCCCTCGTCCTGCGAGCTTAGTTTTCCGTCGGCGTCTTCTCGATGCGGTCCACCACAATCATCTCGACGGGTCCCTTGCGCGATTCCAGCTTCAGTCCGAGCCGTTTCACCGCACCGAAGATGCTAAGGCCCAACTCACTCTCGTGCCCGTCCTCTGGGGACCTGGCCGTCGGCATGGGCGAAAATTCCAGCGTGAAATCATATGCCGCTTTGAGTCCGGTCTGGTCAAGAACCGGCCGATCCAGCTGGTCGCTGAGCACTCCGGCCAGGTCGGCGGTTGTCTCCTGGTTAGCTTGTATGAGAAAACGGCCGCCGTTGAAGTTTCTCAGGAGGCCCTTCTGTCCCGCCGGAAGCTTTGGGAAGCCGTCCTTGTCCAGGGCGGCCATTCCTGGGGCTGGCGGCGGGTCGCCCTCAGCCTGTGAGATTTTCCGCGATTCCCTCATCTTCAGTCCGCTCTTGTCGATCGCCAGGGCATAAATCGGCTCCTGCCTTGTTTCCCGATGCGCCACCAGCCCGAAGCGGTCCGCCAGCAGGTTCTGAAGCATCGCCTGAAACTGCTCTCTGGTAGCACCCGTCCGCACCCTGGCAACGATGTTGAACCGTTCGGTACGCAACCACGACGGGCCGGAGATCCGGAAGCTCGGCACGTCATAGGCCTGCATGATCATCATGAGCAGCGTCGCGTTCGTAGCGGTGAATTGGCCGGGTTCCGACGAGCCCGGGCCGCCTCGCATTCCCACCGAGAACGGTCCCCCAGGCGCGGCGGGCTTGACGGAGGCGGCATCGAAACTGAGGGAGCGGTCCGTCGCTTGCGCCAAAAGCGCACAGGCGCAAAGGGCCAGGGCGACAGGAGAATTACGCACCATGGTTGTCTAAACACCCTCACGAACTCAGTAACAACATTTCAATGACTTGCAATTTTGCGCAATCAAAGGTATGCGTGGCTTGTGCTTCACCGCAATCAGGAAGACGCGCAGGTACCGCCTCAACCCAGCTCTTTGACATCCGATTATAATCCCGCCGCTGGCGAGCCCAAATACCGCCTACGCCAACTTACGCAACTTAGTAACGCGCCCCACCTCAACCCACTCCACCACGAAAATATTCCCCTCGTGGTCAAAGCAGGCGCCATGCGGACAAATAAACTCACCCGGCACAAACTGATCCCGCGCTTGCCCGCGCAGCGGAAACTGATTATCCGCCTCATGCGAATCCCCCAGCTGCTCGATGATCTGATTATCTTTCCCCAGCAGCGTCACGCGTCCATTCAGATCCGGCACCACCACATTGCCCTTGTGCTCGGAGAAGTGGCAAGGCAAACGGAAACCCGCAATGAAATCGACATGCTTGCCATCCAGGGTAAACCGCTGCAGCCGGTTATTCCGCCGGTCGGCAACCACAAGGATCGGGCTCGCCGCACGCTCATCCACCCAGATCCCATGCGGCTCCGCCAACTTCCCCGCCGCCGCGCCGCGCCCCCCGAACGTCCGTATATACTCCGCCTTACTGTTGTACTGATTCACAAACGAAGACCCGTACCCGTCCCCCACATACAAATCGCCATTCGGAGCAATCGCAATGTTAGTCGGGTTATACGTCTTCGCCTTGCCGTCCGCGCCCGGTTTATATGCGTCGATATCCGGCGGCGGACCCTGTATCTTCCAAACAATCTCGCCCTTCAGCGTCGTCTTCAGCACCACCGCCTGCATCTCCGGCTGCGGCGTCAGCTTCGCATTCGCCGCATTCACCGTCAGATACAGAAACTCCTGCGAGCCTTCTTTGCGGATATGCAGCCCGTGCGCCACCCCGCGAAACTCCCTGCCCCACGACCGCACAAACTTACCCTTCGCATCGAACACCACCATCGTGTCCGCGCTCTCGCTGTCCTTATAAACCGTATGGTGGATATAAATGTTGCCCTGCGCATCTTCCACCACGCCGTGCGTATTGCCCCATTTGATATTCGAAGGCAGTTCGCCCCAGTCGTGAATCGCCTCGTAAGTGTAAGCGCCCTGCCCCAGAATCGGAGCCTTCGTGCCGGCCTTATCCTGCGCCCGAATGATCGCGGGAGCGACAGCGGCGGCAGCGCCGGTAACCAAAAACTCACGTCGTGTAGATTTCATGACCCCTCGCTTACGCAAACAATTCGCCGATCGCCTGACCCTTGCCATCCTTAGTCACAAACACCGGCCGCTTCTCCGCCACGAAAAAGTTATTCGCCGGAATCCCCAGCGCCCGGTACATCGTCGCATGAAGATCCTGCACCGGCACCGGATCCTTCACCGTCGTACACGGCCGCACATCGGCGGTCTTGCCATAAACCGTGCCCTTCTTAATCCCGCCGCCAAACAACACCACCGATCCCGCGGCCGTAAAATGGCGATGCATTCCGTAATGCTTCGGCTCCATCATCACCGCCGGCGTATTCGACTGGTCCTTCACTTCTTTACCGACCTTGCCCTCGGTGATCGCATCGCGCCCAAACTCGCTCGCCAGCACCACCAGCGTCCGGTCCAGCAGCCCGCGCTCTTCCAGATCCAGAATCAGCTGCGAAACCGGCCCGTCGATCTGAGCCTTCATCGCCACCGCGCGCTCATGCCCGTTCTCATGCGAATCCCAATAGCGGAACGGAATATATTCGGTGGTCACCTCCACATACCGCGCGCCCGCTTCCACCAGCCGCCGCGCCAGCAAACACCCCTGCCCGAACCGGCCATTGTTGTAGATGTCGAAGCTCTTCTTCGGCTCGAGCGACAAATCGAACGCCTTCGCCGATGGAGAATTCAGCAACCTGTCACCCGCATCGAGCGATCGAATCAGCGATTCTCTCTGATAATCGCCGCCAAACTGATAAACCGGCTCATCCGCCAGCAGTGCTTCATAAAGCTTCCGGCGGCTCTTGAAACGCGTATCGCCCAGATCCGCCGGCGGCCGCACCGCCGACGCCGCATCCGCCGGGTCCGCAATCATAAACGGCCCGAACTCCGTCCCCAGAAAGCCCGCCGTATGAAACGCCTTCACCGCCGGACTCTCCGCGCCAATCTCCATATTCTGCCCGATCGCCACAAACGCCGGCACCGTCGGATTCCGCGGCCCCAGCGTCTTCGCAATCACCGCGCCAATATGCGGCACCGCCATCGGCTGCGGCGGAACGTAACCCGTATGCCAGTGATATTGATGCCGCGAATGCAGAATAAAACCGAGATCCGCCGCCTGAAAAGTGCGAATCAAAGCGCCGCGATCCATGATCTTCGCCACGCGCTCCAGCCCCTGCGAAATCTGGATATTATCCACCGAAGTCCGAATCGCGGGAAACGTACTCAGCACCTCGGCCGTCGGAACTCCCGGCTTGAACGGCGTATACTTCTTCGGATCCCACGTCTCCGTCTGCGCCATTCCGCCAGCCATCCAGAGCACGATAATCGAATCCGCCGTAGCCACCGGCGCGGCCGCGCGCACCAGTTCCGGCGCGCCCCCAACCAGCGCGGCCAGCGAAGCGGCAGCCGTAGTCCCCATAAACCCGCGCCGACTTATCCGAGAACTAATGTATTTTTCTTCCCGCGTCATATCGCCTCTAATAAATCAGCTGAAACTCGGGCTTCATCATCACAGCCCACAACAAATCCGCCAAACCCTCCGCGCTCACCTGCCCCGGATGCGCCGCGTCGAACAGCGCCGATTCGGAAGTATCCAGCTCTTTCGCCGAAGGCGCACGGCCCAGTGCATATCGAAACACCCGCTCCACCACATCCTTCGACGTCTTCAGCTCCGGAGGCGCTGCCACCGGACTCCCCGGCTCCACCGGCGTCAGCCGCTCCATATCCGGCTCCCGATCGAACACCATGAACCGCAGCCTCGGATTCAGATCCGAAGTGATCAGCTTATTGTCCACGCCGGCCAGCCCGTAGAACCTCGTGAAACCCTTGCCTGCAATGTCGTAAACCAGGCGCGACGGCGTCTTCACCGGCACGCCCTCCGTGGTCGCCTGCCGCAGACCCGACCCATCCACCGGTTTCAGATCCGCCAGTTCCGTCCGGCCATTCGGCCCATCGAACCCCGCCTTACCCCACGTGGTTTCGAGCTTATCCGGCGAATAAGAACCCGTATCCTCCACCAGCAGCCACAGCTTCGACATCTTCGAAACGTCGATATCGAACGCCACCGGAGCGCGCCCGCTATACGACGCGTCGAACACAGCCACCGGCGCCGGAGTTACCTGCTGCAGCATCGCCTGCGCCCCGCGCAGCAGCCAGTGAGTCAGCGTCTCACCGTTGGTCAGTTCCAAAGCCTGCAATGTGGTCGCCTGGTTATCGCGAGTGCTGTAAACCTGATCGCGAATCGGCCGTCCCAGCGCCCTCGTCAGCGGACTAGCCGGCGCACGCCAGTCCCGCGTCTTCGCCAGAGGCGCTGTTCCCGGGCTCGCGAATGCGAAGAAATCGGGCGTACGCGGCGGCTGATAAAGCTCCCACTTGCCCGTGATCGACCCAATCGCGTCGGCGAATTCTTCCGCCGTCAAGCGCCTCACCAGCGGCCCGCGAAACACAAACTCCTTCGGCTGCTCGCCCTTCTGCGCCACCGCTTCCATCTGATACGTGCGCGAAATCAGTATGGTCGCGATGAGATGCTTCAGATCGTAATTGTGGTCGACGAAGTCGCTCGCCACGCAGTCCAGCAATTGCGGACTCCACGGTTCGCCATCCATTTCATCCGGATTCTCCACAAACCCGCGCCCCAGCAAGCGCTGCCAGACGCGATTGACGGCAGTTCGCGGCAAACGCCCGTTACGCGGATCGGTGAAAATCGCCGCCGCCGCCGCGCGCCGATCCGCCTGCGAATCCGACGCCGGTTCGTGATTCAGTTCCGGATACAAAAACGCCGCCTGCGCATACTGATGTTGCGCCACATCGCAGCGATAAAGCTCCAGCTTTTCGTCCACCGTGAAATACGCGGCCAGCGAGTACGCGTCCTTCAGCTTCCACTTGCTGATAAAGCTGTCGTGACACGAATTGCACTTCAGATTGATGCCCAGAAAGATCTGCGCCGTGTTCTGCGCCGCCTGCATCGCCGGAGTCTGACTCGCGCTCACCGTCCCGCGCCAGTTAACGCCCTGCAGGAATCCCGAAGGATCTTCCGCGGCCTGCGGGCTCAGCAGCTTCTTCACCATCTGGTCATAGTGAGTATTGTTCTTCAGCGCCGCAAACAGCCACTCCGAAATACTCTTACGCCCCGCCGTTTCGGAATAATAATTGACGCCTTCGTCGTTGCGCAGCAGGTCGTTCCAGAAGGAAATCCAGTTCTCCGCGTACTTCTGGTCATCCGCGAGAAGCTTCTCCACCAGCGCTTCCCGCTTATTCGGCGCCGCATCGTTCAGAAACGCCTGCAACTGTTCGGGCGAAGGCAGCAGCCCCTGAACATCCAGATAAACCCGCCGCGCAAACACGGAATCCGATGCCATTTGCGGCTCGGTAATCGCGTCCTTCGCCAGATAGTTCGATACGATCCGATCAATCGGCGACGACCAGCTCTTCCATGTCGCATCCGGCACCGCCGGCCGCTCCAGCGTCAACGGCGCTTCCCACTTCCCGCGAGCCGGAGCCGAATCCGGAGTCGCCCGCGCGCCCTGATCGATCCACGCGCGTATCGTATGGATTTCCGCCTCGCTCAGCGGCGTCATCGCGAGCGGCATCTGCGGCGCGGTGGTCCCCGTAATGCGATGAACGAGCAGGCTGCCTGCGCTATCGCCCGGCCGGACCGCTGCCCCGCTGCGGCCGCCATCGAGAACATCCGCGTAAGTCGCCAGCGACAACCCGCCGCTGCGTTTCTCGGCGCTGTGGCACATCAAACATTTGGTAGCGATGATGGTGTGCACATCGCGGTCGAAATCAATCGTGGCAGGCTGCTGAGCAAAACACAGCAGTGTCACAACCCCCGTCGCAGCCGCTATGAACGCAAGTTTCACTTTACACGCTCATCATATCTGATCTGCCGCCTTGCGGAATCCAGATGCGCTTTCGTTTCCCGATCGACCGCCGTACTCCTCGCCTTCAAAAGGGCACCATCAAGCGACTTCAGTTCCGCCCGATAGAGCGACTGTTCCTCCGTATCGGCCCCTTTCACGCGCGCAATGGCCAGATCCAGCCAGGCCCGCTGCAGGTTGCGCCGATACGCGTCGATCTTCACCTGCGGCCGCCCCAGCTCACTCCAAATCCCCTGCCGCACCGCCGCCAGAAAACCGGCTGCCGTCCACGCGGTCTTGCCATCCATCGCCGCCTGCTCCACCATGCGCTGGAACCGCCCGCTATCGAGCAAATTATTGAGCACCGCAACCTGAGCTGTCCGAATCCGGTTGAGCGCGCCACTCGGCTCGATGCGCTGCAGCACCTCCGGATCGATCAGCCATTCCGGCGTGGCAAACGCATTCCGATTGAGAAAACTCACCGCTTCTTTTTGCCGCTGCCCGGAAATCGCCGTATACACAACGCCCGCCTGCCCCGCGTTCTTCGCCTGCGACGTGGCACCGCCCACAATCGCCACCACGTGATTCAGTTCCGTAGTCCATTGGTTGATCAGCGCGCCATACATCTCCACCAGTTCGTCGAACGATTCGCCCGTATTCGCGGTGGTAGCGGGCAGCAACATCTTCTCGATGCGCACCAGGTTCTTCAGCCCGAGCGCGGTGGATTTCACCGCATCGTCATCGCCCACCGCCTCCCGCAACTCGCCGGTGTCCGCTCCTCCGCCCCAGCCGATCAGCGTGGTGTAACGCAGCCACGGCGTATCGTCCTGCTCGCGCGCCCATTTGTCGAGAGTCGGCTTCTCGGCTTCGGGCGTAACGGCGCCGGCAATCGGCGCGTAGCCCCAGTGGATCGCCCATTTGTCGTACGGCCCCACGCGCGCGGCCAGATCCTCCGGCGGAATGCCATCCTCCGGCTGCGCGACATAGTTGAACCGAACGTAATCCATGATGGATGGCGTGAACCCCATGCGATGCACCCAATCCTTGTCATGCACCTTGGCCTGCGGATAGAGCGAACTCGCCTTCAGGTTGTGTTCGAGCCCAAGCGTATGCCCGATCTCGTGCGCCACCACCATCTGGATCGCGCGCCCCATGGCATCGTCCGAAAGCGGCAACTGGCGCGCGCCCGGATCGAGATCGCCCACCTGCACGAAGTACCAGTCGCGGGCCAGGTCCATCATATTGTGATAGAACTCGATTGAGGCATTCAGGATTTCGCCGGTTCGCGGATCGTGAATCTGCGGCCCGAAGGC
>Ga0302140_10000194_pt1 | contig 71332 bp, 65 predicted proteins | sample I_Bog_E1_1_FD_202095 | JGI IMG/M metagenome (GOLD analysis project Ga0302140, IMG submission 202095) | Peat permafrost microbial communities from Stordalen Mire near Abisko, Sweden - I_Bog_E1_1 | ecosystem: Environmental > Terrestrial > Soil > Wetlands > Peat | place: Sweden: Abisko, Stordalen... | reverse complement strand
CCAAGCCCCCGAATTGCCTCTTCCGACGGACGCACCCGCCGTTCCTGTATATCGTCCAGATACCGCGCCGCACGCACCGCCGCGGAATTCAGCAACTCTCGCATGTAGAGATGGTAGCGAATCCGATAGAATATTCATTCGCAGAATACAGGAGAATTTCCAAAATGAAAATCAGAATCGCCCCCATGGCGCTGGCGGCTCTTACGCTTTGTCTGCCGGCCCTCCACGCGCAAACTGCGGCAAAGCCGATGACGATGTACTTCATCGATACCGAAGGCGGCCACGCCGTGCTTTATATTTCGCCCACCGGCGAATCGCTTCTCGAAGACACCGGCAACCCGGGCGACCGCGACGTGCCCCGCATCATGGCGGCCATCAATGACGCCGGCCTGAAGCAGCTCGACTATCTCGTGCTAACCCACTATCACGTCGATCATGTGGGTGGCGTCGAAGCCCTGGCTAAGCAGATTCCGATCAAACATTTCATCGATCACGGGCCCACAGTGGAACCCCGCGAGCAGGTGGCGGGTTTCCAGGCCATGTATAAGGACCTAATCGAAAAGGCTGGCCCGGGCGCCCACACAGTCGTCAAACCAGGCGATAAGATTCCCATCACCGGCCTCAATGTCGAAGTCGTAACAGCTGCAGGTGCGGTACTGAAGAAGCCGATCTCTGGCGCACCAGGCGCCGGCAAGCCGAATCCGGAATGCGCGAATTTCAAGACGCAGGCTGAGAACACCGATCCTGAAAACGCGCAGTCGATCAGCACCGTCTTCGCGTACGGCAAATTCCGCACCATCAACATGGGCGATTTCGTCTTCAACAAGGAAGTCGAACTCATGTGCCCGAATAATCCGATCGGCACCGTCGATCTGTATCTCACTTCGCATCACGGGACCGATCAATCCGGCTCCGCCGTGCTGGTGCACGCGCTGCAACCGCGCGTCGCCATCATGCACAACGGAACCCGCAAGGGTGGCGCGCTGGCGGTTTATCAGGTGCTCCACACGTCGCCTGGCCTCGAAGATATCTGGCAACTGCACTGGGCTTATTCCGGTGGCCTTGAGAACAACACGCCCGGGATTTATATAGCGAACATTGAAGATCCGATCGCGCTCGGCAACTCTCTCGCCAACCCCGCACCGGCTGGCGGTGGTTTCGGCGGAGGCCGCGGCGGAAGCGGTGGTGGTGGCAGAGGAGGCAGTGGCGGTGGACGCGGCGGCGGTGGTGGCGGACGCGGCGCAGGTCACGTCGGTCCCGCGTTCTGGCTGAAAGTGACAGCCCAACCCGATGGCAGTTTCACCGTGCTGAATTCACGCAACAACTTCAGCAAGACCTATGCGGCGCGGAAAAACTAATCATGCGGATCCGGATACCGTTGCAAATGGCTACGGCATCCGCCGGCCTGTGTGTGGGCTTGTTCGCCCAGAATATTCCCGACGCGGTGAAGAACCCTATGCAGGGCAACGCCGCCGCCATCGCGGCCGGCCGCCAGATCTACACTTCGGTCTGCCAGGCGTGTCACGGCCCCGAAGCCCGTGGCGATCGCGGACCCGCGCTGACGGGCTCGCTGCGTCACGGCAACTCCGATAGCGAAATGTTCCGCAACGTGCGCGGCGGTATCCAGGGAACCCCGATGCCGCCGTTCGCGCAGTTCACAGCGGATCAGATTTGGCAGGTGTTGTCATACATCCGCAGTCTCTCCGGCGCTTCAACATCCGACGCCGCGCCTGGCGATTCCGTCGCGGGCCTCGCCATCTTCAACGGCAAAGGCGGGTGCCGCACATGCCATCAGACGAATCTCGCTGGCGTCGGCCTGAAGACCGCGCAGCAACTGCGCTCGGCAATCGTGAACCCCGGGCAGCGGCCCGTGGTCGCCATCCTGACTAAGGACGGTCGCGAATACCGCGGCCTTCGAGCGAACGACGATACGTTTTCGCTACAAGTACTCTCCGAATACGGTCAAATCCTGAACTTCGACAAGGCTCAGGTGAGCGCCGTATTGGATGCAAAATCGGTGATGCCGAGGGATTACGCAAAGAATCTGACGAGCGCCGAAATCGACAATGTCGTCGCGTACCTGAAGACGCTGAATATCCCTGCGCTCAACGCTGGACTCACTCCCGACCGCATCCGCAACGCAGCCTCCGAGCCGCAGAACTGGCTCACCTACTGGGGCGATTACGCCGGCCACCACTACTCATCGCTCGCGCAGATCGACACCGCCAACGTGAAAAATCTCCAGGCGCGATGGGCGGTCCAGATGCCCGGCGATGGCACGCTCGAAAGCACGCCTCTGGTTGTCGATGGCGTGATGTACACCAGCGGACCCGTCGGCCAGGTCTACGCGCTCGACGCCGCCACAGGCCGGCAGATCTGGAAGTACCAGCGCACACAAAAAAAGGTAAATCCCTACGAAGCGAATCGCTTCAATCGCGGCGTCGCGGTGCTCGATGGTCGCGTCTTCTTCGGCACGCTCGATGCCGCGCTGGTGGCTCTCGACGCACGAACAGGCACGCCGCTCTGGGAAGTGCAGGTAGCCGACACCATGCTCGGCTACAGCCTCACCTCCGCGCCGCTCGCGCTGAAAGACAAGATCGTCACCGGCATTTCCGGCGGCGAATACGGCATCACCGGTTTCCTCGAAGCCTACGACCCTGCCACCGGCAAGAAACTCTGGCGTCTCAATTCCATCCCGGCGCCTGGCGAGCCCGGCAACGAAACCTGGGCCGGCGATAGCTGGAAGCACGGTGCCGGCGGCATGTGGCTCACCGGCAGTTACGACGCGGAACTGAACACACTCTACTGGGCGGTAGGCAATCCCGGCCCCGATATCAACGGCGACGTGCGCAAAGGCGATAACCTCTACACCTGCTCCGTGCTCGCCATCGACGCCGATACCGGCAAACTCAAATGGCATTACCAGTTCACCCCGCACGACACGCGCGACTGGGATGCCACCGAAGACTTGGTCCTGGTCGATCGCATGTGGCATGGCCAGAACCGCAAGCTGCTGCTTCAGGCCAATCGCAACGGCAACTTCTATGTGCTCGACAGAACCGATGGCAAGTTCCTCGCCGCCGCACCTTATATGAGGACGAACTGGGTGATGGGCTGGGACGGTAACGGCCGGCCCATCACCATCCCCGCGGCCGATGCCAACGCCGAAGGTGTCTGGGTGTATCCGTCGCTGATCGGCGGCTCGAACTTCCAGGCGCCGTCCTATAGTCCGCTCACCGGCTGGCTTTATTTCTCGTATCACGATGGAGGCCAGCGCTTCGCCATCGGCCCCGCGCCCTTCGAACCCGGCAAGCAATTCCAGGGCGAAGGCGGCGGCAGCAACGCCGGACCGCCCGCGGGCGACGCGCCGGAATCGCAGGGCATCGCCGCGTTCGATCCGGAAACGATGAAGGTAGTGTGGAAATTCGAAGTAACTGAACCTTCGCTTACCGCGGGTGTGCTGGCAACCGCCGGCGGCGTGGTCTTCGCGTCGTCGCACGACGGCAACTTCATAGCACTCGACGCAAAGACCGGCAAGACGCTCTGGCACTTCGGCGCGGGCGGAGACGTCGCGGGTTCGCCGATGAGTTACTCCGTCAACGGCAAGCAGTACGTTGCCGTTTCCACCGCGCAGGTGCTATATAGCTTTGCATTACCCGACTAAAGGGGTCCGCCAGCGGCTGCTATAATCTGGATATATTACTGGATATACGGATTCCATGAGCACCACCCCACAGAAACGAGCCCTGAAGAACTACCGTAAGCGTCTGACCGAGCGTGGACTCGCGCGCTTTGAAGTTCTTGGCCTCGACAAGGATCGCGAATTAATCCGAACAATTGCGAAGCGACTTGCCGATGACAGTCCCGAGGCAGCGCCTATTCGCGCGACGATTTGCCGGGTGGTGTCCGCGGATCAATCGAAAAAAGGTGGGATCCTTGCCGCATTGCGGCGCTCGCCCCTGGTAGGTGCCGATCTGGACCTCCGAAGGCCGAAAATCGCCGGTCGGCGGATTGATCTTTGAGCCGGTTTCTGCTCGATACCAATATCATCAGCAACATCACGAAGCCTGCTCCCTCGGCACTTTTGACTACATGGATGGCTCGGCAGAATGATGCCGATCTTTTTATTTCTTCCCTGACAGTCGCTGAAATCCAGCGCGGACTTCTTGAAAAGCCAGCCGGTGCGAAGCGCAGAGAACTGGAAAAGTGGTTTTCAGGGCCGGAAGGTCCGATCGCGATCTTCGCAGGTCGCGTGCTGCCATTCGACGAAAAGGCCGCGCTCATTTGGGCGCGACTCATGTCCGAAGGAACAACGAAGGGCAAGCCCCGAAGTCCCCTGGATATGATCATTGCCTCCGTCGCCGAAGCGAACGACTGCGTCATCGTCACGGATAACGAAAAAGATTTCGCGGGTTTGAAGATCGTCAATCCGCTGCGGCGCGAATCGCGACGATGACTAAAACCAGCGCCACTCCTGCGAATTGAACAGTGTCCTCCACTGATCGGCCTCCGCGTCCACCTCCTTACAGAGCGGCCAGGGCTTATCCGCGACATCTACCATGGTGAAGCGATACGGAGGACTCCAGCGAACGAGGAAATAGACGTCGGGTTCCTTGGCGAAATCTTTCTTCACATCTGACGGTGCGAAATCGACTTGCCATAGATCCGGCGTTTCACAGTGCATCGTATCGCCGAAATCTCCCGCCACAAAATCGCCATGAATCTTTCCGTGCCACTGAAGCAGAGCCGGAGACGCCGACCACGCCGCACTCTCACTCCACTGCTGAGTCAGCCATTCATCGACAAAGTCACGCGGCGAAAGCGCAATAGGCGCCACTCGGCGGACATTATCCCCGTCAATCAGGAAGTGACGAATCGCTTCCCGGTTATGAACGCCTCCGTCTACGCTGCGCTCCGTGAATTCAATCAGGACGTCGACGGGGGCGGATTTGCCTACCCAGTCCTGACCGATGCTGCCAACAATGTACTCGCCTGCTCTCAGCCAGGCGAACTCGGCCCGGTCGATCAACAGTCTCGATCCTGATGGGTTTACTCGCCAAACACGGTAATAAACGTCGTGCCAGAAAGAGGCGCACCCCCATTCGTTTCCGAGCGTCATCACGAGCGGCGGATCGTCCCGATGTCCGTCTCCGATAGGCTGCCACACGTGTACAGCAGCAAAAGTTTGAGGATTATATTTACCCGGCGCGTAATCGTCCTGCTCAGTTTCCCAAACCCGTTTCCAGTGGCCATCGACGCGTTTGTAGCCATAGGCAGACTCGTCATGATCACAGATGATGCCGACCCCCGTCGTGACGATTAACAAGCCCGACTGGCTTTCGAGTCGGACATCACCGGCTGAGCCCAGAAAATCCTGAGAGTCGTCCGCAGACTCTGTCACGATGCTCACTCCGCCCAGTTCCCGGTTGATACTTTCCCCGAGAGCCTTCATCTTTTCAGAATCGAAGTCACTCAACGAGTCCAGATTAGATTCGATCCAATCGCGAAGCTGATGCTTAGCGACGGTTAGTTCCGGGATCATCCGGCGTTGCGCAGCGATCTCCGTCGCATGCTCATGCAGCGTCTCAAGCGTCGCATGCAACGCTGCCAATTGAGCATCCTGTGCGGAAGCAGCCGCGGCGAAGCAAAAAGCCGCCCACAACGGAAGAAGCCGCCCGGCAAAGATCAAATCTCCCGCCACTACTTAGCCGTCCACCCGCCATCAATCAAAATATCCGTCCCCGTAATAAACCCCGCATCCTCCGAACACAAATAACAAGCCAGCGCGCCAATCTCCTCCACTTTCCCCCACCGCCCCACCGGAATATTCGCGATAAACTGCGCATTCAACTCCGGATTCTGCATCAGCGGCGTATTCATCTCCGTACCAAACGGCCCCGGACTAATCCCGTTCACCGTGATCCCCTGATCCGCCTGTTCGAGCGCCAGCGCGCGCGTCAACCCCAGCAGCGCGGCCTTGCTCGCGGAATACGCCGCCCGCCCCGGCAGCGAAACATGGCTCATAATCGACGTCATATTCAGAACGCGGCCATAACCCGTCCCCTTCATCGCCGGCACAAACGCGCGGCACAGCAGAAACACGCTGGTCAGATTCGTATCCAGCACCTGATTCCATTCGTCCAGCGTAAAATCCGTCAGATTCTTGCGGATATTCATCCCCGCGTTATTGATCAGGATCTGCACCGTTCCCAGCTCCGCCGTAACCTTCGCCTGCAGCGCCTGCACGCTCTCTTCGCTCACCACGTCGGCGACATACACGGCGGCCCTGCCACCCGCGGCCTCCACTTCGGCCTTCACCGAATTCAGCTTCTCTTCATCGCGCGCCACCAGCGCAATCGTAGCGCCCGCCGCGCTCAGCGACAACGCCATGGCCCTGCCGAGCCCGCGGCTGCCGCCTGTAATCAATGCAATTCTTCCGGAGAGTTTACCGCTTGTTTGGGTTGCCATGGAATCCATTAGTATACTCAGCATTTGAACTTTATGAGCAAAGAACCTTTTCGTCTCGATGGATTGACCGCGCTGGTAACAGGCGGCGCAAGCGGTATCGGAGAAGCCATCTGCCGCAGACTCACCTGGTCGGGCGCCAACGTCGTCATCGCCGATATCGATGCGGCGCGAGCCACCACGCTTTCCGCCGAACTCGCCGGATCGAGCGTCCTGAAGCTCGATATCACCGATGAGGCCGAGGTCAACGCCGCCTTCGCCGCGCTTCCGAAGCTCGATATCCTGGTGAACAACGCAGGCATCGGCCTCGTAGCCAGCGTGGAAGAGACCAGCACCGAAGATTTCCAGCGCCTGTTCCGCGTCAATGTGGAAGGCACGTTCTACGTCACGCGCGCTGCAATCCCCCTGCTGATCGCATCCGCGGGAAACATCGTCAACATCGGTTCCGTCGCAGGCGTGAAAGGCTTCCGCCGTCGCTTCGCGTACTGCGCGACCAAAGGCGCGGTACTCGCCATGACCAAGCAGCTTGCACTCGAATATGCCGGCAAAGTTCGCGTGAATGCCATCTGCCCCGGCACCACCGATACGCCGTTCGTCGAAGCCTACATCGCCAAATATCACAGCCATGAGGTCGAGAAAATCCGCGCCGAACTGAATGCGCGCCAGCCGGTCGGTCGCCTCGGTCGCCCCGATGAAATGGCGGATCTCGTCCTCTATCTCTGTTCGCGTGAAGCCGGCTTCGTCACCGGGTCGCTGATGTTCATCGACGGCGGGACGATGGCATAAGAGATGCCCTGGAACGATTTCGATTCCAAAGACCTGGCCCTTTACGACGTTCCCAGTCGCGCACCCGGCCCCGTCGGCTCGCTGCCGCTGACAGCCGAAATGCTGCGCGAGCGCCCCTCCGGCGATCTCTTCGGCCTCAGCCAAAACGCTGGCATGGGCTGGAACCCGGCAGCGCTCGGCGGCAAAGAATTCCTGATTCTCTCGACCCACGGCGGCATCCGCGCAGCCGACGGCACCGCCATCGCGCTCGGCTATCACACGGGCCACTGGGAAGTCGGCCTCCTGATGGAAGCCGCCGCGAAGGAGTTCAAAGCAGCCGGCGCGATTCCCTTCGCGGCCTATTGCACCGATCCCTGCGACGGCCGTTCGCAGGGCACCACGGCCATGTTCGATAGCCTGCCCTATCGCAACGATGCCGCCACTATCTTCCGTCGCCTGATCCGTTCGCTACCCACACGGCGCGGCGCGCTCGGCGTCGCCACCTGCGATAAAGGCCTGCCCGCCATGATGATCGCGCTCGCTTCCATGCACCGTCTGCCCTGCGTGCTGGTGCCTGGCGGCGTCACGCTCTTGCCGCAAAATGGCGAAGACGCCGGCCGCATTCAATCCATCGGCGTGCGCTACGTTCACGGCGAAATCACACTCGAAGATGCGGCCGATCTCGGCTGCCGCACCTGCGCCTCGCCCGGCGGCGGCTGCCAGTTCCTCGGCACCGCCGCGACCGCGCAGGTGGTCGGTGAAGCGCTCGGCATGTCGCTCGGCCATTCAGCGCTGGCGCCCTCCGGACACGCCATCTGGCTCGATATGGCGAAGCGTTCCGCGACCGCGCTGATGGCGATGGAAAAGCGTGGCACCGTGATGCGCGACATTCTCACCGACGCGTCCCTGCACAACGCCATGGTGACCCACGCCGCTTTCGGCGGCTCGATGAATCTGATTCTGCACACACCGGCCATCGCTTTCGCGGCGGGTCTGCAACGCCCCGTAGCCGAAGACTGGGCGCGCATCAACCGCCAGGTCCCGCGCCTGGTCGACGCGTTGCCCAACGGCCCCTACGCCACCATCCACGTTTTCATGGCGGGCGGCGTACCCGAAGCAATGCTGCATTTGCGGCGTGCCGGCCTGCTCGAAACCAAAGCGCTCACCGTGAGCGGCGCCACGCTCGATCAGCAACTCGACGAATGGGAGCAATCCGAACGCCGCCACGCACTGCGCAAATTGTTGCGCGAACGCGACGGTATCGATCCCGATTCCGTGATTCTCTCGCCCGATTCCGCCGCGAAACACGGCATGACGTCAACCACGTGTTTCCCGGTGGGCAATCTCGCGCCCGAAGGCTCGGTCATCAAGGCCACGTCAATCGATCCCACAATGGTGGATGCCGATGGCGTCTATCGCAAGGTCGGGCCGGCGAAAGTGTTCCTCAGTGAGCCCGCGGCAGTCGCAGCCATCAAGGCGAAACAAATCGAGAAAGGCGATGTCCTCGTACTTATCTGTCGCGGCCCCATGGGCGCGGGCATGGAAGAGACCTATCAGCTCACCTCCGCGTTGAAGTATCTGCCCTTCGGCAAGCATGTCAGCCTGGTGACCGATGCGCGTTTCAGCGGCGTCTCCACGGGCGCATGTATCGGCCATGTCTCGCCCGAAGCGCTGGCCGGTGGACCCATCGGCAGGCTGCGCGCCGGCGACATGATTGAAATCCTGATCGATCGCGTCAATCTGCACGGCACGGTAAACCTGGTCGGCGAAGGCGGAGTGGTGACTGGCGTGGAAGCAGGCACTGCGATTCTGGCCGCACGCTCGTCGCGGCCCGATCTCGCGGCCGACCCCGCACTGCCCGACGATACGCGCCTCTGGGCCGCGCTGCAGGATGTCAGCGGCGGAACCTGGGGCGGTTGCGTCTTCGATACCGAAGAGATTCTGCGCGTCCTCGCGGCGGGCAAAAAAGCGCTGGCTGATTCTAATTCGAAGGACCAGACGGACGCTCCGCGCTAACCACCAGATACTTAGCGGAAGTCGTGCGCGGTTCCAGCGTGAGCCCCAGCTCCTGAATCGCGGCAAACAGCGCAACAGATGCGGATTTCAGATCCGCCATAGTCGCGTTCAGTCGAAAATCGTAACTGCCGCGAATGCCCGTTTCATCGGCCACCGGATGCCCGATATACGACGCCAGCATACTGGCAAACGCAGCCAGATTCGCTCCGGAAATATCGACGTGATCGTTCCCGACCGTGAAATCGACTCCGGTGATCATCTTCGTCGGTTTCAGCTTCGCGCCGTCCTTGCCCACCACCAGCGCATAGCTCATCCGCGGCCGCATTTCCTCGCGAACCGCAGTGTGAAAGCGATCCGCCAGCACGTTCCGCAGCATCGCCGGCACCTGATCCTTCGTCGTACCAGCGGGCGCTTTCGCCACAACGTCGTATCGATCGCTGTCGAGCCATGCCGGACCCACAATCTGCTCGGGCCGCACGCCATAAGCCGCCGCAAGCAACAATTTCAGCGATACGTCGCTATAAACCATGCTGCCCGGCTCTCTCGCAGGAGCTTCCGTGTCATCATCCTGAGCAACAAATGGCCGCACCGTCACGCTCTCAAACGACTGCGCCCACAGCGTCACAGCGGCAAGAGCCACAACGATCCATCTCACGCTAATTCTCCGTCGGCACCTTATTCGCCTTATCCACAACAAGCGACTTCACCGGCCCCGTCCGATTCTCAAACGTCAGCCCCAGTTGCTGGATCGCAATCCTGATCTTGCCGGTCTTAATATCGGCCATCGAGAGATACAGCGTGATGTCGTAAGCTCCCTGCAGCCCCGTTTCATCCACCACCGGGTGCCCCATCGACGCAGTGAGAAACCGCGCAAACGCCGGCATCGTATAACCCTTCAGCTGGATATTATCGCTCGCCAGATCCACCGTCGCGCCGATTTCCGGCTTCTCCACGTTCTTCATTTTCGCGCCGCCCTTCGCCGGAACCAGCGCGGAAAATGTCGCGGTCTTATTCTCTTCGTGGGCTGCCACGCCAAACCGATCTGCGAGAAGATACTGCCACATCACGGGGATCTGCGCCTGCGCAACTCCCTCAGGCATTGTCGCGACGATATCGAACTTTTCGTCACCCAGCCATTTGGGTCCCGCGATCTGCTCGGCAGTGACGCCGTACGCCAATGCCAGCAGGGTCTTGAGAGTGACGCCCTGGCAGGTGATCCGCGTCGGACTCTGCTGCACGGGAACCGCATCGCTACCCGATCCCGGAGCGGCTCGTTTCACGGACGCGGTGTCAAAACTCTGCGCCCATAACGCAGCAGTGCATATCGATAAAATTGCGAAGCTCTTCAGCATAGTTTTAGTTCTCGGTCGGAATCCTGTCGGCCTTATCCACCACCACATACTTATCCGGCGCCGACCGGGCTTCCACCTTCAGCCCCAGTTCCTGCACCGCGTTGAAAATGGATGCATCGTTTGCGCCCATTCCCGTCAGGTCGGCAACGGCTACATGCAGCGTGATGTCGTATTTCCCCTGTATCCCGGTCTCATCCACAACCTTATGATGCAGCCACCCGGATAAAAGCCCCGCAAAACCAGCCACCGTCGTATTCATAGACTGAATATGGTCGTCTCCGGTTTCCCATTTCGGCTTTACCTGTGCCGCCATGAGCTTCGAACCGCCTTTACCAACCACCAGTGCATATTGAAGACGCGGCCTCGTCTCTACATGCGCAGTCATATGGAATCGCTCCTGCAACAACCTCTGCACCATCGCGCGCAGTTGCTCGGGCGTGGTTTCAGGCGGCTTTGTCGCGACGACGTCATAGCGTTCGTCTTCGATCCACTGCGGCCCGCCGACCTGATCCATATCCACGTGATACGCCATCTCCACCAGAGCCTTCAGCGAGACGCTGTTCCACGCAATCCGCCCAGGATCTTCCGGTTGCCCGGGTCTCGACAGAATCATGCCTGGGCCACTCTGCTGCGCGGACCGCTTCACCGATGCAACCTCGAAGCTTTGAGCATGGAAGGCTTGCGCATACAAAGCAACAGCCACCAGCAATGCCGCCATAAGTTTCAGCCCCATGTACATTCCGCAATTCAGTCTATAACGTTCCGCGCAACTTTGTGAGACACTCGAAGCTGATGGCGAGAACCGCAATGAGACTGGTGTTTGCCGCGATGCTCGCGTTGCTGGCCACGCAGGCGTCCACGCCATCCGTGCGCGTGATCGCCGCCTTTGAAGTGCTCTGGATAGCACAAAGCGAGGTCCGCCAGCGGACTCCGCGAACTCCCCGTCGCACCGCACGCCCTGCGCCGAATCGGCAAGAGCGTACCGAGTACGTTTCCTTTGCCGCGTCGGAGCCGGACGTCGTACTCGTATACCAGCTACCCCCTCCCGTGTCCTCGCTCGCCTCGTAATCGCTGCCGCGCTGCTTCATTACAGAACAAAAGGGGGACACGTGCCACTTGGAAAAGTTGGAAAGGTATTGCAGTTTCTCGGCCTCGGAGATCGCGAAGCCGAAAATCGGTTACTCGCCATTACACGCTTGCGCGATGAGCTATCTGGACTGAACGACGCTCAGCTGCGTTTGCATCCGAAAGACGACCTGATCGCGACCTTCGCACTCACCGCCGTAGTCGCGGAACGCCTCCTGGGCCTGCGCATGTTCGACGTGCAAATCCTCGGCGCGCTCGCCCTGCAGCGTGGCGATATCGCTGAAATGCAGACCGGCGAAGGCAAGACACTGGCGGCTGTGCCCGCCGTCGTCTGGTTCGCCCTGCAGGGCCGCGGCGTGCATGTGCTGACCGCCAACGACTATCTCGCGCGCCGCGATGCCGCCTGGATGCGTCCCGTTTACGAATGGTTCGGGCTTTCCGTCGGGCACATATCGCAGGATATGTCCACCGCCGAACGCCGGGCGGCCTATCGTTGCGACGTCACTTACGCAACTGCCAATGAGGTCGGCTTCGACTATCTGCGCGACGGTCTCGCGCGCCATGACGATGAATTGGTGCAGCGAGCATTCGCCTTTGCGGTAATCGACGAGGCCGATTCCATCCTGATCGATGAAGCGCGCATCCCGCTGGTAATCGCGGGTGGCCTGCCGGAAGATTCCGCGCTCGCCTATCGCATCGATTCCGTAGTCGCCGGGCTGCGTCCTCATATTCACTACTCGCCCGATGAATACGCGCGCAACGTGCGGCTCACCGACGCCGGCATTCAGCGTGTCGAAGAAGTACTCGGCTGCGGCAGCCTGTTCGACGAGCAAAATCTGGACATTCTGACCGCCGCGCAGGACGCGCTGCACGCCCACGTACTCCTCCGCCGCGACGTCGACTATGTAGTGAAAGACGGCGTCATCGAAATGGTGGATGAGTTCAAGGGCCGTATCGCGCAAAACCGGCGCTGGCCCGCCGGCTTGCATTCCGCCGTCGAAGCTAAAGAACGTTTGCAACTGAAGACGCAGGGCCGCGTATTGGGGTCGATCACGGTGCAAAGCCTGGTCCGCATGTACGAGCGAATCTGCGGCATGACAGGTACAGCCGTGACGCAGGCTGACGAATTCTGGAAGGTTTATAAGATGCCGGTGACCGCGATCCCGCCCAATCGGCCGATCATTCGCGAAGATCTGGCGGATGTGGTTTATGCGGATCGTGACGCGCGGCGCCGCGCGGTTGTCGAAGAGATCCTCACAGTTCACGCAACCGGCCGCCCGATTCTGATTGGCACCGCGAGCGTCGAAGAATCCGAAATGCTCAGCCACCTGATGCAGTTGGACAACATCCCACATTCCGTACTGAATGCGAGGAACGACGAAGCCGAGGCGCAGATCGTCGGGCAGGCCGGCGCCATCGGTGCGGTCACTGTTTCGACGAACATGGCCGGGCGCGGTACCGATATTCTGCTGGGCGGCAATCCACCCAAAGACCGTGCCCGAGTGGTTGAGCTTGGCGGATTGTACGTGCTCGGCACCACGCGCCATGAAGCGCGCCGCATCGACAATCAATTGCGCGGACGCGCCGGCCGCCAGGGCGATCCAGGCATGTCGCGTTTTTTCATCAGCCTCGACGACGACTTGCTCGTACGCTTCGGTATCGCCGACAATCCCGATATCGAAAGCGTGCAACGAACCGCCGAGAGCCAGAACCTGGAAATTCGCCAGACGCTCTGGAAATACGACTGCGCTGTCGAATTTCATCGCCGCGCCATGTATGAAATGCGCCGCGAGGTGCTGCTCTCACCCGACTGGAGCGTGGCGTCGATGCTCGCAGACGAACATTACCGCGAACTCGTGGAAGCGGCCGGCGTGGAAGCTGTGGAAACGGCCGGGCGACAGATTACACTGGCGATCGTCGATGAGATCTGGGCGGATTATCTTGCCAATGTCGCCGAACTGCGCGGCGGCGTCATCTGGACGTCATGGGGCAGCGGAGATCCCCTTCACAAATTCCTGACGGGAGAACGCGAGATTTACGAAGATTTCGAGCAATCCGTGAAAGACGGCATCGCCGAAGCCTTTGAGACGGCAATCGTGAGTCAGGGTACGGTGGAGTTTGAAAATAACGAACGTCTGGAGCGCGGAGCAACCTGGACCTACGTCACCACCGATCAGCCCTTCGGCACTTTCACCGAACGTGTCATGAAGGGCCTGCGCAAAAAGATAACAAAGTAGCGCCAGCCATCGCCTGGAGATCGTTTCCGTCGCGAGAAACACCCACGGCAATTCGCCCGTCACGAAAGCGCTTCAACAGATGGTTCATGATTTCCTGTCGGAGGCGGCCTTCGAATCTTAGGCATTATCGAACTGTTTATGGAAGACGATTCGCTCGATCTTCTCGGACAGTGCCCGAATCTCGGTCAGATCCGTTGCTGTTCGAAGACGCTTCAGCAGCACTGCCAACGCACGGTCGGAGTTACCCGCAGCCGAACGAGGCACCAGCGTGGCGCGGGGCTTTTCGATTGCCTGCTCGCCCGACGCCGTGCCCTTGCCTGATTTAGCCCAGCGTGCCCGCACAGCCTTGGTCGCGCTGGCACTCCTTTGCGCGGGAGTCAGACTGGCCGCCCGCGCCAGTCCGCCCTTCAATCCGCCCTTGCGGCCCAGAGCAACGGCAGCGCTGTTTTTCTTCATGACTTCAGTATACGTGACCGCTCTCGTACGATCGAATCTGCCGGATATTTCCCGTTGACTTTACTGTACTATATGTAATAATACAGCTATGATCGCCGCCGGGCCCGAATTATGATTCCGTTTCGATTAACGTTTCAGCCGGGCATTTCGCTCTGCGAGCAGGCCGTATATGCCGTCAAGCGCGCCATCGTCGCGGGCAAACTGCGGCCCGGCGACCCGTTTCCTTCGGTGCGCACGCTGAGCCGCGAACTCCACATCAATCCCAACACCGCTCACAAAGTAGTTACTCAGCTGGTCCGGGAAGGTCTGCTCGAAGTGCAGGTCGGTCAGGGCACGGTGGTCTCCACGCGTCCCACCCCAGGCGCCACGGAGCGTTCGAAACTGCTTCGCGAAGAGATGGAAAAACTGGTTGTGGAAGCGAAGAAACTGGGCATGGAAATGGACGACGTGCTCGGCGGCGTGGAACGCTGCTGGCGTCGTCTCAGCATGAACGATAAGGCGGAAACGGTAAAAGGGAGCGGTGAACAATCATGAACTATCCCATTCGATGCGTGGATCTTTCGAAGAAATTCCGGCGCGTGCAGGCGCTCGACCATCTGAACCTGGAAGTGCCGGAAGGCGCCATTTACGCGCTGATCGGCGCGAATGGCGCAGGGAAGACGACCGCCATCAAGACCATGATGAACATCCATGAGCCGGATGGCGGAAGCGTCGAAATCGCAGGCAAAGATTCCCGGCACATGCGCGGCCACGATTTCGAATCCATCGGCTATGTCTCGGAAAACCAGAAGATGCCGGAATGGATGACCGTTGATTACCTCATGCGTTATCTGAAGCCGTTCTATCCCACCTGGGATGACGGCGCGGCGGCTGGATTCATACGCAAATTCGGCTTACCCGGCGACCGCAAACTCAGTCAGCTCTCGCGCGGCATGAAGATGAAGGCGGCGCTGGCGTCGTCGCTCGCATATCATCCGAAGCTCGTCGTTCTCGATGAGCCGTTCAGCGGCCTCGATCCGCTGGTACGCGATGAATTCATCGAGGGCCTGATGGAAAGCGCGGAAGAAACAACGATGCTGATTTCTTCGCACGATCTGGCGGAGATCGAAACCTTCGCCAGCCACGCGGGATATCTGGAGCACGGCCGGATGCAGTTTTCCGAAGAAATGTCATCGCTTTCGGCGCGTTTCCGCGAAGTGGAAGTGACCCTCGGTGAGCCCACGGGGCTACCCGGCAACTGGCCAGCCGAATGGCTGCAGCCGCAAACGTCGCCCGCGGTTGTGCGGTTTATCGATACGCGCTTCGATGAGAACACGATAGGCGAACGCGTGCGCAGACTGTTTCCACGAATGACAGACCTGAGCACGCGTGCGATGCCTCTGCGCGAGATCTTCGTAGCGCTGGCGAGGGAAGAACGGCGGGCGGCGTGAAGCAGGCGCTCCACATTTTCCGCAAGGATGTCAGCAGATTCTGGCCGCAATGCGTAGTGGTGTCCTTCCTCTTCGCGATCTACGGAATGGCGCGGCGCCAGCAAACCGATCAGGGCCCATCGCCGCCGCCCGTACTGGCAGCTCTGATCGCCATCGGCTGCTGGCTGCTCATCGCCAGTCTGTTGCACGAGGACTCGCCCGCAGAAGCCTGCCCATTCTGGATCACACGTCCATACAGCCGGATGAGCCTGCTCTCCGCGAAGCTACTGTTCATATCGGTATTCATTTTCCTGCCGCTCCTGGTTTCAGACGTACTCATCGAAGTACACTCCGGTGTCAACGTTTCCGCCACTGCAGGCACGCTGCTGCTGTTCGATCTCGGCATCGCTCTGTGGCTGATTCTCCCCGCGCTGGCAATCGGCGGCGTGACCACCAGTCTGAAAATGTTTGCAGGCATGACGATCGCTCTGTTCGCGGCCTTCTACTTGGTCACCGACCTCATGTTTCGGCACCTCGATATATCCGCGCTGGCCTCACCGGCGGACATGATCAATCTCGTAAGCGCGCTGCCGATGGTCCTGGCGGCCATCGGCGCAGTCTGGCTTCAGTATCGGGCGAGAAAAACGCAATGGATCCGGGCTTCGCTGATCGTAGCGGTGATCTTGTCCGCATCCCTGATACCGCTGAACGGCACGGCGAGCCTCTCCACCCGCATCCTGAATCCAGGCTTCGACCCGGACCGGATTCACATCTCATTCGACGATACTCAGCCTCCGCGCCTCGACTATACCTTTTCGGGGCGCGGATTGTGCTTCAGCCTCGCCGTGAAAGTGGAAGGCCTTCCCCCAGGCACCGTGCTGCGCGAATTCGGCCAAACGAGCGGAGAGGTTCGTTCGGCCATGGCGGGACCGCGCGAGATCCTCAGATCGATTTTCGAGGAAACAATCGACGGCTATCGCGACCTGGTTTGCATTCCGAATTCGACGGCCGCTCCGGAGCAACTCCGCGATTCGGTGAGCCTGACAGTCATGTCTGTCACCCCGATAGCCATCATGCCTGCACGCGCAGGAATCCTCGTAGCCGGCAATTCCGGGCGATGCGAGGTCGTAACACCCTTCCCCGAAGACACGCAACTCCGCTGCGGCTTGCAGGAACCTCTGAGGGGCTCCCTCGTAGCAGGTCTGGAGTATCCAGGATACAGAGTTTACGCGAGCAGCCGCCTTCTGAATAGCCACGGCGGAAGCGTCCCGCTGAGTCCGATGTCATTCGATAAATTCGACGGCACATCTTTCACCGCGCCGAATGGCTGGCAATTCGAATTCGACGAAGCCCTTGCCCGCCCCGACGCTCACTTCGTACTGAGAAACGAGCGCCCCGTCGGAGCTATTCGACGCGACCTCGTATATCGCGAACTCGTTTTCCCCTGGAGCAAGAAATGAAACAGGCCATCCATATTTTTCTCAAAGACGTTCGCGGCCTCTGGAGACAGGTCGCTTCACTGATGCTGATCATCGGACTCTTCGCCGCCGAAGACGTTGCAAATGGCGTTTATAATAGCGGCTTTTCCTTTGTTCCGCTGATCGTCGGCGCGGCGGTGTGGTTCCTGATTGCGCGCGCTGTCCACCAGGAATCGCTGCCGGGTGAGAATCAATTCTGGCTGACGCGTCCTTATGAGCGCAACTCCCTGCTCATCTCCAAAATCCTGATGGTGGCCTGCATCGTCATCGTGCCATTCTTCGTTGCCGATTGCATCATCCTGCTGGCTCAATCGCTGCCATTCGCAGCGAACTTCGGCGGACTTGTTCTGCGGCAATTCATCGTTGCCGCATGGCTCGTCCTGCCGCCCTTCGCCATCGCAACCGTCACACGTTCGATCACGGAGGACATCATGGTCTGGATTGCAGGCCTCGCCATCGCCGGTCTGACTTACTTTCCAGGCAACAACATTCCGGATTTCCATTCATCGAATGAGAAGTACCTGATCCTCGTCGCGCTCGTGCTGATGCTGATCGTTATCTGGCGGCAGTACTCCACGCGCGACACGAAAATCGGCCGCGCGATCATCGCCGCCGCCGTGTTGCTGCCTGCCCTTTCGTTCCCTGAACCAGCCGCCCTCGCGATCGAAGGGCTGCGCAACGATCCAGCAACGTCCACCCTCGCACTGGTTCCCCAGGCGAACAAAATCGCAGAACTGCCGCGCGCCGGAATGTATGACGTTCACTGTGCGCCCGTCGACGTCCGGATAGAGTCCGCCAATCCGAAATGGAAGTTCAGGGTCCTGAGCCAGGAAGATACATTTTCAGTCCGGGGAAAAACCTGGAGCATGGGCTGGCGTCGTACCGGTGGTGATTTCGCTGGGGTATTCGGAACCGTCGATGCTTGCCTCGATACCGCCGGGCTGAATGCACTCGGCACCACCGGCCCGCTCTCCGTGCGGACCTCCATCGCGCTCGGCGTCGTCACCGACAACCCACTGATGGTCATCCCGGCCACACTGAAACCCTTCGACGCGCCAGGCATCGGCCAATGCCAGTTTCAACACATTTTCAGAAGCCTCAATTACCAGCTTGCCTGCAAAGCGCCGGTGTCGTTTCCAGCCCAGGGGCGGGTGAGGTTGATAACAAGCTCCGGTTCCTCGGGTTCGGGAATTGCCGCTGCTGTCTATCCGTGGTTGCCATTGAATCTCTTGCCTGGAATCAGTCCCGTTTACAAGTGGGTGACGCTCCCGATGGACACGCAGATCCGCGACGCGATTGCGCAGGGAGGCAACATCGAGTTTCAGACGGAAACCAGGATCGCGGTGCTGCGTCGTGAATTCACGGTCGCGGAGGCGCGGTTTCAGCCGCCGCAATAGAATAGTCGGAGGTGATGGTATCTCTTTCCGGCTACGAACTGATTGCTTCTCCCCGCCTCAACAAGGGGACGGCTTTTTCCGAACGGGAGCGCGATGTCTTCGACCTGCACGGTCTGCTGCCCCCGCATGTCGGCAATCTCGACGAGCAGGTGGAGCGGCGCATGCAGGCGTTGCGCGATCAGGCAACGGCCTTTAACAAATACAGCTTTCTGCGCGATCTTCAGGATACGAACGAAACACTGTTCTATGCGCTCCTGGTGCGCAACATCGAAGAAATGCTGCCGCTCGTCTACACGCCCACGGTGGGTGAAGGCTGCCAGCGCTTCAGCGAAATCTGGCGGCGGCCGCGCGGGCTGTTTCTGAGCTATCCGAACAAAGACCGCATCGATCGGATTCTGAATCATCCGCGCTATGACGACGTGAAATGTATCGTCGTCAGCGACGGAGAACGTATCCTCGGCCTGGGCGATCAGGGCGCGGGCGGGATGGGCATTCCCATCGGCAAGATGGCGCTTTACACGGCGCTTGGCGGCATCCATCCCGAACATTGTCTCCCGGTCCTGCTCGATGTAGGAACCGATAACGAGGAGCGGCTCGACACGCCTCTTTATATAGGGTGGAGACATCATCGCATTCGCGGCGACGCATACGATGCCTTCGTGGATACCTTTGTCGAAGCGGTCAACAGGCGCTGGCCTCACGTGCTGTTGCAGTGGGAAGATTTCGCGGGCGCCAACGCCGCGCGGCTATTGGCGCGATTTAAAGACAGGCTCTGCACGTTCAACGACGATATTCAGGGCACCGCGGCAGTTGCAGCCGCGACTCTGCTATCCGCCATTAACGTGACCGGCATACCCATCGATCGGCAGACGATCGCGGTGGTTGGTTTCGGCACCGCGGGCATCGGTATCACGCATTTGTTAGTGCAGCTGATGCAGGATCAGGGCATGTCGGCGGCGGAAGCGCGCAGTCGAATTTATGCGATCGATCGTTATGGGCTGGTCACGGAAAACGGCCGGGATGTGCAGCCCGGGCAGTTGCCCTTTGCGCGCAAAGATGCGGAAGTGGCTGCGTGGCTGCGGCCGAATGGCGATATTGGATTGATCGATGTGATGCGCCATGCGCGGCCTTCGGTCCTGATCGGCGTATCCGGACAGGCCGGAGCATTCACTGAAGCAGCGGTACGCGAGATGGCGAAACACGTGGATCGCCCCGTGATTTTTCCGCTTTCCAACCCGACCTCGCGCAGCGAAGCGACCCCGCAGGACCTGATGGACTGGACCGATGGACGCGCGCTGATCGGCACGGGAAGCCCGTATCCCGAGGTCAACGTCAACGGGAAGAAGATTCACATCGATCAGACCAACAACTCGTATGTTTTCCCCGGGCTCGCGCTGGGAATCGTTTCATCGAAAGCGAAACGCGTCACCGACACCATGATCATGGCCGCCGCGAAAGAACTGGCTCGACTGGTTCCAACGCACAACGATAAGCACGCAGGCTTGCTGCCGTCGCTGGCGGATTCGCGGCAGCTCAGCCGGTCCATCGCTCTGGCGGTGGGTCGTCAGGCGATGAATGATGGCCAGGCGGAAGTGACCGACGAGCAGAGTTTAGAGCGCGAGCTCGCGGCGAATATCTGGGAGCCTGTATACGTGCCTTATGAGCGGAGTTAACTACCGGCGTGAACTGACCGGCTGCGCCAGATCGACATACGCCAGATCCTGCCAGACTCCGGTTTTCACGCTTCGCACGAAAGACAGCTCGTCGACGCTGAACTCTCGCGGACCGCTGTAACCGGCCCAGCGTTCACGCGCGATTTTCGCCAGCGCTTCAGCTTGTTCGGATGTCAGATCCTGCGCCAGGGTGATATGCGGATGGTACGGAAAAGGACCGTCGTACTCCAGTTGCCCGGAATTCAGGTTTTCGTGAAGCGCGTGCAACTCGCGCTCGCCCGACCGGATCGCCAGGTAGACGACATTCGACTTGGGAAAGATCTCCACCGAGCCCAGCGCCACCGTGAACGGAGGATTATCCTCGCCCTCCGCTTTGATCTGCCGGATGCTTTCGTCGATGTTGAGGTCGATAGGGCGGGGAGGCAGAATCGTAACGTGCGACCTGAGCACACAACCAGGTTTCAGCTCGTAACGCAGACGATCCAGAAAAGCCGCCAGCCGCCCTGGAATATAAGACACCAGGGCAAAGTGACAGGCGCCCGGAGTTTCCCCTTCGCAGCCCATTTCTCTTAGTATTGTAACGCTGCGTTCACGACAGACCCGGGAATCGTATAATAGAGGACATCCCCTCTGTCGCTTTAGAAACGGCGCCTTCCGTTACGCTGACTACCGCAGTGGTGTCTTCGCGCGAACGCAGCGCAGCTTCTGGAGAGTATTTGCCGGCACTGACCGGACTGCGCTTCGCCCTGGCGTTTTGGGTGATTCTGCACCATATCTGCGGCCGCGGCATGCTGCTGGAAGCCTGGGCGAATACCTTGTCGGCTCCCGTACTCGCGTTGATTCGCGGCGGCTATTTTGCGGTGCAAACGTTTTTTATCCTTTCCGGATTCGTTCTGGCGCGGACTTATGCGCTTACATCCTGGAATCGCCGAACCCTGAGCAGATTCGCTGTGGCACGCTTTGCGCGCGTGTATCCCGTTTACTTACTGAGCCTGATCCTGTTGTCGCCTTTCATCATCGAGATGCTTGTGCAGCCGGTCTGGACCGGCGCTCAGCGTGCCAACCTGATTGCCAACTACACCTTTGTGCTCCAGGGCTGGACCGGCGCACTCGGGGTGGGATGGAACACACCCGCGTGGTCGCTATCCTGCGAGTTTGTATTCTATCTGTGCTTCCCCGCGCTGTTTGTGCTCATGCGGAACGTCCGTTGGCGCGGTATAACCTGCGCCATGTTGGTAGCGATCGTGACGCCGATTATTCTGGATCACATAGGCGTTCCCTGGAAGTGGAAGCCGATCTATCATCTGCCGGATTTCCTGGCGGGGATCGCCGCCGCAAGAATTTTTGCGCTCGTGACAGGTTCGCGATCCTGGATGAAACGCGGATATTGGCTGTACATTCCCGCGCTGCTGGTGGGCGGCTGGCTGATCGTTCATCCGACCATCGCCGATGGAACCGTCGCCGATCTGAACACTTATCTGCGACCCGTGAACGTGGCGCTGCTGGTCGGCTTCGCGCTGAGCGGTGGCGTGCTGGCGCGAATATTATCTTTGCCTGTCGTCAACTTTTTCGGCAAGGCCAGCTATTCCATGTACATCCTGCACATACCGATTCTCTGGTGGTACGGGCGCTATTACGTGCACGGGAAACTGCATCCGGCGCGGCCCATGGCGGCGGTGATTTATCTTTCGCTGGTGGCGGCGATAGCGGGGCTGGTCTTCCACTATCTGGAAGCGCCGGCGAGTGTGTGGATTCGGGCGCGGCAGAAGCGCGTTACCCCCGCATGACAGCAACGATATCCCTCGCCGCTTTTTCCAGGTCCCGTTGCTCCGCCAATTGCGAGAAGATCTCTTCAAGCGAGGGCAACTGCATCAGATTCCGCAGATTGTCCACCGAATCCGCCGCCCGTATTTTCCCCTTGTAGATGATGACTATCTGCGCGCACGCCTTTTCCACCGCTTCGAGAACGTGCGAGATATACAAAATCATCTTCCCCGCCGCGGCCAGTTCGGTCAACAGATGCTTAAACAGCTGTGCGGAAGTAACATCGATACCCGATAGCGGCTCATCCAGAACCAGCAGATCGGGATCGTGCAGCAGCGCCGCTGCGATCAAAACCCTCTGCTTCATGCCTTTCGAATACGCCGAAATCGGAGCGTGCCTGTGCGGATGCATCGCGAGTAGACTCAACAGGTCGTTGGCCTTTTGATCCACGACCGCCGTGGGCAACAGACGCAGACGCCCGATCAGTTGCAGATACTCCAGCCCCGTCAGATACGAATAAAGATGCGGCTCCTCCGGCACGTAGCCGAGCCGTTTTTTGAACGCCGTGAGATCCGAGCGGATGTCCCTGCCGTCCAGCAGCACCCGGCCGGTGCTCGGTTCGAGCAAACCCGTGATCATCTTCACCGTTGTCGACTTGCCCGACCCGTTCGGCCCCAGGTAACCGGTCACTTCGCCAGGCCTTACGGTGAAACTAACGTCGTTCACGACGGGAACATTTCGGTAATACTTCGTGAGTGACTGAATCTCCAGCATGGCAATCCTTTCGTTAATGGGGCGTGAGTTCCAGGGTTCGAATCATGGGATCGGGGTCACCCAGATAGTCCAGCCCGGTTTGCGCGTGGGCGCGGCCATGCCACTTCCAGACAGCCAGCCACAGGCACGCCGCGGCCAGCACAAGCACGGCGATATATTGCGGTTCCCAGATCAGCCAGATCTCCATATCCGCCATTTTGCCGCTATAGAGTACCAGGCCAGCCACGTAGATCGCAATCAGCCAGACCAGATTATTCCGTTCCGGAAAATAGCCGCAGGTGAACGGAATCTTGCGGAAATCGAAGAACATCAGTTCTACCAGCAGAATCGATACTGTCAGGCCAAACGCCGTCTGGATCAACACCACGGCCCAGGAGAAAAATGCCAGCTCCAGCGGTACCAGCAAAAGGAACAACGGCATCACGCCGCATACAACGATCCACTTCCGCATCGCGATCATGCACTGCCGCGTCTGATTGGCGTCGCTGATCTGGAACGCCCAGTTCGCGGTCAGCTCGGCGGGAAAGCTGAAAGCGGCCCTCAAACCAGTAATCAGAATGAATGAAAGCGTAAACGGAATCCGCAGCAGCCCGATCGGATCCGGCACAAATCGCTGCCCCCGGATCAGCAAAGACAGCAACCCTTCGCCACCGTTCTGATCGATTCCGAAGACCACCAGCGCCGCGCCGAAGCCCGCATAGACCGCGAGAAACAGCCGATGTTTCATGCTGCGGCCGATGGTCTGCCCGATGAAATGATAAACGCCCTGCTGCACCGGATCTTTCAGCAGCAACCGATCGAGCGCGCCATTGAGCGCCACGCGCAGACGGCCAGGCCCCGCGGGATTCGACGGGGGCGCTTCGATCAGCTTGCGCGCCTGCCGTCTATAACCGGGCAAGTGAGTCAGCGCGAAGGTCGCCAGTGCCCAACCCAGGCCCGGCAGCGCCATCTTGCCCAAATTCAGCAACGCCGGGTTTCCGGTAGCGGGGCGCAGGCGTTCATACAGTCCTGCGAACCAATACGCGGGGATATACCGTGCCACGCCGCTATGTGCCTGCACCAACATCTGTATACCGCCCGCGAACAGTGGACAAAGGAAAAACAGCATGACCAACCCGGACATCAGGATGGTTTGTGAGGCAGTCGCCACCGTCCGGAATATCCTGGCCGGAACCAATGCGAGCAGCAATCCCTGCACACAGGCCGCCGCGAGAGCCGAGAATAATCCGGCCGCGATCACCACCAACAGGTGCGTCGCCATCACCACAAAGTAGTTGCCTGGGTCGAACACGCTGGGCCAGAACAACGTGGCACAGACGTTGATAGCGGCAAGAAATAATCCGAGAAAAACGACGAACGCCGTCATCTTCGCGACGAATAGTTTCCACAGCGGCAAAGGCAGCGGCAACAGTACCTGATAGTCGCGCCGATCCAGAAACAATGCGTCCCACTCGAACACCACAATGAAGGCGATGACCGCCATCGAGGCCGACAGAAAAAGGGAGCGAACGGAAACCAGACTCCAGCCCACTTTGATTTGCGGATTGAAGTACAGGATGAGCGAAATCAGGCCGCCAGGCGCCGCCAGCATGCCCAGCGTCTGGACCACGTTGGCCTCCGCGTCGCCCTGCGGAGACAGCGATTCCTTGTCGAAGAACCGGCTGAAGAAAAGCCGCACCAGAACGCTGAATACATCGGCACGCGGTTTCGCAGTCGGCTCTGGCACTCTAAGTCAGACTCCGGACAGGGCCGCTAAGTTCCGTTCCGCGTTCAATTCTCCGTTGGAGTCTTGTCCGCGTGATCCACTACCAGCATGTCGACCGGTGCCTTTCTGCGCTCCAGCGTCAGCCCGAAGTCGTCCTGAACCATGGTCCTGTAGAAAGCCAGCTTATCGTCAGCGGCGGGCGGGTCGCCAAGCGCCGGAGGAGGTATTTCGTGCATCACGAAGTCAAAGCGTCCCTGCAATTCCGTCATGTCGACCACATCGGTAACTCCCCTGAGACTGGCCGATAACGCGGCCGCCATCGCCCCCGTCGGCGCATTGGTAAATGCGGCCCACACACGGCCATCCGGACCTGGCGCCTGATGCACGCCGACGTTGGTGAATCCGAGGAATGACGTGTCCGGCTCAGGCCCTGACGCGGTCCTGTGAAGTTTCGGTCCGCCTTTGGCGATAACCAGAGCCGTGACCGGCATGTCTCGCTTTTCCCAATGCAGCGCCAGATGGAAGCGCTCGGCGAGCAGCGTTCGAAGCATCAGACGCAATTGGTCTTCCGGAACGGGTCCGCTCGCCTTAGCCACTACGTCGAAGCGCTGGCCTCCATTCGAATCGCGGAGCCAATCCGGCCCTGTGAGCTGAAAGTCCCGGATACCGTACGCCAGCATCAGGCCGATCCTCAGATCAACCGAAGTCAAAGTCAGGCGGTCCGTTCCGAATTTTACCGGCACGCGCCCAATCGTTTCATTGAGTCTGACGGAAGCGACTTCGAACGCCGGCGCGTTAACTGCTGGCTGAGCGGAAGGCGTCTGCGGCGCCGCTACCACCTTGAGAGGCGACATCGTGACAACAACCACTACCGCCGCCGCGCAGGCAAGCGCCATAAGCATCTTTCCCGCCCTGCCACGCCGTTGCCCGCTATCGAGCACCGCACCAACCCGCGCCAATAAATCCGAGCGATTCGCCATCGCGAGCGCCGGCGATTTCCGATTCGTCGACAATCTTCGCGCCAGACCCACCAGCTGATCGGCATATACGGTAGCTTCCGACCCGCTCAGCACCACGTCGTCGCAAGCCCGCTCCGCTTCAAGCGTCAGTCGACGCCACGCTATCCACACCAGCGGATGAAACCAATACACCTCACACACGATTCGCGCCAGGCAGTGAATCGCCCAGTCCCCGCGCCGCACATGTTCCAGTTCGTGCACAAGCGCGCGATTCAAATCTTCCGCGCCCCAGTTCTCCGCATCGGGAGGCAGCACGATTGCCGGATGAATCACGCCGCAAGTTACCGGCGCAGGCAGCGATTCATGCAGCAGAACATCGACGTGACGGAGGATGCCAACGTCCAACGCCAACCGGTTGACCAGCACTTGTCCCTCGCGCCAGGGAAGACCGAGCCGACGCAGCGAATGCACCCGCAGCAAGCCGATCATCATTCGCAGCAGAAGAAACACCGCGCCAGCGAACCATCCTGCAATGAGCAAAGTCGTCATGGAAGGCAAGGACCATCGCGGAACCAAAGGCTCCGCAACCATATGCTCGCCCGAAGATGCAACCTGCGGAGCCGCGTCGATGGTTTCCGCAAAAACAGACGGCATCACACTCACTGCGACGCGAACCGGCGGCGACAAAACCGATGCAATCGGCAGCGCCAGCAGTACCGCAAACACAGCAGCCAGCACCGCGTGCCGCACCGCCGCTCGGCATCCACGCGCCAGCCACGCTCCCGTCAGTCCGGCCGATAAGACGACAGTCGCCTTCGCCACAATCGACACAGCTACTCCATCGAACTCGTATATCATGGCCGCGCCTTCCTTTCATTGCGAACCCGCTCGATTTCAGCCTTGAGTGCGTCGAACTCCTCGTCTGTCCATGGCGATTCCGTAATCAGTGCCGTCAGCATCTCCTGCCGCGAACCGCCGAAAAAGGTCTGCAGGTACCGTTGGAGCGCCGTGCGTTTTGCAACTGTCGGTGACGCCGTGGCCGAGTACACATAGCGAACGCCCTCCTGCCGGTGTTTGAGGAAGCCTTTCTTTTCGAGCCGCGCGAGCATCACCCGCACCGATGAATCGCCCGGCGGGTTGCTGAGCCGCGCGCGAATTTCCTCGGCGGATGCACGGTTTCCCAGCGCAAAGATCGTGTCCAGCAGCTCTCGCTCGCGGGCGCCCAGCCGTTCGGGAATAGCTTTCGGAGTTTTCATGTGGCGGCCTCCGCCGGGTGCGACTACAGTCACATACTACTGCGACTCCAGTCGCATGTCAAGCCCCGGTCGCAATACTGTCGCCGTCCACCGCAGGCACAGTTGTGCCTCGCGCTGTTTGTAAGAATTCTGGATTTCAAAACTACGTCGTTGCGGCAGGGGGTCGGATTGTTAAGCCGCCGTTTCCTGCCGCACGTGAATCGGGCGGGATCTATCGGGCCAGACAGCATTGCGGTTAGTGTTATGGTAATGCCCGCATAGCATAGCGCCAATTTCGATCCTTTATTTCGGCGATGTTTTCATCGCCTTCCGCCCTCCGGAGCCGCGAACTACGTCTTTCGCTTGAACGCGGCGTTATCAGGCCTGCCTGAAAGTTCTCCCGTCGGCACTGACTGCATGAGTCAGCGACGTCAGCCCCAGCGGATACTACATGGGGCGCCCGGGAGTCCAGTTTCACCTCAATCGACGTTTGCTGCGCAGGAAATAATTGTCAGGAGGGGCCGGTGAATGTGGCCGTCTCCCTGATTGGAACGTAGCATAGGGTGTCAAGGGCTGGAGATGGATATTATTGATTCTATTGGTTAAAATAATTGTGAACGGTCACAACAGCGTCAGCGGATCTACATCGATCACCAGCGCAGTCGCGCTCCACTTCTGCGCCCGCGCATATTCCTGCGCGCGCTTCAACAGCGCGTTCAGATCTTTGCGGCTCCCCGACTTGATCAGCAACTGATAACGAAACTCCGCCTTTAATCGCGGCACGGGCGCCTCGGCCGGCCCCATGATTTTCATATTTTCCGGCGCCGGTGTCAGGTGGTGACCAAGTTCAGCGCTCATGCGCAGCGCATCCTCCTGCTTCGGCGCGCGCACCAGGATATTGGCCATAGCGCTGAACGGCGGATACTTCATGAAGCGGCGAAAATTCAGCTCCTTCTCGAAGAACGCCTGGTAATTCTGCTGCGCCGCCAGTTGCACTGCGTAGTGATCGGGATTAATCGTCTGCAGGAATACGATGCCCGGCAGTTCGCCGCGGCCTGCGCGCCCGGCTACCTGAGTGAGCAACTGGAAGGTGCGCTCGGCGGCGCGAAAATCGGGCATGCCAAGGCCGACATCCGCCGAAACCACGCCCACCAGCGTCACGTTCGGAATGTCGTGACCCTTCGCAATCATCTGCGTGCCCACCAGCATGTCGAAATTGCGCTCGCGGAAGTTTTGCAGGATATCTTCGAACTGCCGTTTGCCGGTCACCGTGTCGCGGTCGAGTCGCGCGATGCGGGCAGTGGGGAACGCGGCGTGCAGTTCATCCTCCACGCGTTCGGAGCCAATGCCCAGGAAATGCACATGCTCGCTCCCGCACTTCGGACAGACCGATGGCACCTTTTCCGCATAGCCGCAATAGTGGCAGAGCAGTCGCCGATCGCGCCGATGGTAAGTCAGCGTGACCGCGCAGTTCACACATTCGATGCGGGCGCCACAGGACCGGCATGCCACGTGGCTGGAAAATCCGCGGCGGTTCAGCAGTACGATGGCCTGTTCGCTGTTGCCGAGACGCCCGTGAATCGCGTCGATCAGCGCGCGTGAAAACGTGGCATGCTTGCGCGTCTCGAGAAACTCTTCGCGCATATCGACGATGTGGACCTTCGGCATGGGGCGCTCGGCAACGCGATCCGGCAGTTCCAGCAGCGTGTACTTGCCCTGACTGGCGTTGTAGCGGCTTTCGAGGCTCGGTGTGGCGGAGCCAAGCACCACACACGCGCCCGCTTTCTGTGCGCGCACGATGGCGACGTCGCGGCCGTTATAGCGCGGATTGTCTTCCTGCTTGTAGCTGCCATCGTGTTCTTCATCGACCACGATGAGGCCCAGATTACGCACTGGAGCAAAGACCCCGCTGCGTGTGCCGACCACGACGCTGGCTCCTCCGGCACGAATTCTGCGCCACTGCTCGGCGCGCTCGGAATCGCTGAAGGCGCTGTGAAGTATCGCCACTCGATCGCCAAAACGCGCGTAGAACTGTCCGGCCATGGCGGGCGTGAGCGCGATTTCCGGCACCAGCAGCAGTGAACTTCGCCCGCGGGCGATGGTGGCGTCGATGGCGTTCAGATAAATTTCCGTCTTGCCCGAGCCGGTGACGCCGTGAATCAGAAACGTGCAGAACTGGCCAGTGCCGATGCCGGCTTCGATGAGATCGTACGCCTGGCGCTGCGCCGTGTTGAGTTCGTGCGGCGCGCGCGGCGCGGCGGCGGTGATGGCCATCGGTTCCGGCGTGAGCGTGACGAATTGCTTGCGGGCGAGCGCGCGCGCGGCCGTGCTGGCGTTGTGCACCTGCACTTCCACCTCACCCAGATTGTGCGAGCCGGGATGCAGCGCGAGATACGCCAGCAGTTCGCGCTCGGGCTTCGGAAGTTTCACCTGCGGAACTGCTGCGGAAGGCGCAATGCGTAGCTTAGCCGAAGGCGCGCGCAAGGGGTCGCGCTCATTTTGCGTATGCTCGACGGCGATCCAGCCTTTGCGTTCGAGCGACTTCAGAATTTTATCCGCCAGCGGAACTTTGCGCGTGATCGAGGCGGCGGAAAGCGATCGCGCGGCCAGCATGGCGATGACTTGCTGGAACGTGTCTTCCGCCGAAACGTCGATGGAAAGCTGTTTGGATGCGTCGCGGCCGGCGTCGGTGAGCGAATAGATTTTTCCCGCGCGGATTTCAGCGGAGAGCGGCAGCATGGAGCGCAGAACCTCGCCGAGCGGCGAACAGTAGTAGCCGGAAATCCAGCGGCCCAGGGCGATGAGTTCGTCGTCGAGGACGGGCTCGGGATCGATGAGACGGAAGGCGTCTTTGACGGGGATGCCTGGGTTGTTGTCGTGTGTCGCGAGCACGACGCCGGTCATCTTGCGGGTGCCGAACGGGACGATGACCCGCACTCCTGGCTTGACCCGGTGTTGCAGGGTTAATGGCAGTGAGTAGGTAAACGTCTGATCGAGCGGAACGGGCAGACTAACGTCGCAGTAACGGGGCAAGACTCAGTGTAACGGCTGCGGTGCGGGGGATGGACTTCGGACTCCACATGCAAAACCCCGCTTAGCGGGCGGGGTCTGCATAATCTACCGGAGTAGAAAGGAGGTGCTGCTTATGTACATTCTGATGTTGTTCGTCTTCTTGATACTCGTCAGGAAACGGCGGACCAAACTGAAGATCGAGATTGATCTGTAGTTTGACCGATGGAGGCTGGCAGTCGCACAAACTGCTGGCCTCCACAGCATCGATCATACCACCAATCCGCCCACTAAACCACCGGATTGCTGAGCGTGCCGACGCCTTCAATCACCACTTCCACCACGTCTCCCGCCTTCATCCGGCGCGTTTCCCCGGGGGTGCCAGAAAAAATTAAATCGCCGGGCAATAGCGTTACCCACTGACTGATAAACCGTATCACTTCCGGAATATCGAAAATCAGATCGCTGGTGCGCTGCGACTGCACTACCTCGCCGTTCAGCCGCGTCTCGAGCCCGAGATCGCCGTACTGAATCCCGGTCACAATAAAAGGCCCGAAAGGCGAAAAAGTATCGCTGCCTTTCGCGCGCCACCACTGGAGATCTTTGCCGTCACCGCGCTGCCAGTTACGGTCGCTGACATCGTTGCCACAGGTGACGCCGAAGACGGCGGCCTCCGCCTCTTCGCGCGTGGCTTTGCTGACGGTTTTGCCAATCACAACCACCAGTTCGCCCTCGTAATGCACGTCGATGGCATCGGGCGGAATCACGATGGGGCCGCCGGGATTCTGAATCGAAGACACGGGCTTGTAAAAAATCCCGGGATTCTGCGGCACCGGGCGCGCGCCCAGATGGCTTCTGTAGTTGAGCCCGACTGCCAGCATCTTCGGAGGCTCGGCGGGAGCCAGCAGTTTCACATCGCCCACCGCCAGTTCACGGCCGGTCGGCACATGCGGATCGAAAAGACCGCCTCGCAGCTCCGCGATCCTGCCCTGATTCACCAGGCCGTAATGTACGGCACCCTGGTATTCGTAACGCGCAAAAACAGACATGTTTCGACTATAGCCAATCGCGTTTCGCGATCTCTTCTCCGAGCGAGCGGAGGCTGGTACGGACGCGGTCCGCTTCGGTTTCCATGAGCTCGTTGCCACCGGTGCCGGGCACTGGCGTCTCCACGTCGATTCTGGATCGTCGCGCCATTGCATCCGGGTTGCGGAGCGCCGCGGAAAGCGTCCGCAAAGACCGCTCTACCGAAGCCCCGAAGGCCGGCAACCATGCGGGAGCGGGATCGCGGCGGTCCCGATACAGGCGGGATTCCATCGCCATGACGGCATGCACGAAGCTGTGCGAACTGACGAGTATGGCATTCAGCGAAGCGGCCTCTCGCGCGGTCACGCCGGGTTCGCCGCTCGTCCGGTCCACCGACGCCTGGGAATTCGATCGGACGCGCCGCGCTCTGGCGCGAACCGCGTCGATCAGGCTCACTGGCTCGCCCGCATAGGCGCGCAGCACGGCATCAGTGTAGGCGCGGTAGGAATCCAGCAGGTCGGCAATCACGGCGCGGGTCTGCGTTTTCTCCCACGTCGGCCAGACAGCATAGGCGAGCAGGGCCAGCGAGCCGCCGAGCGCGGTGTTCATGGCTCGCGCCGCGATCACGTTGCCGGGAGCGACACCTGTCACCGAAATCATCAGCACCACGAGCGCACTGACGGCAATCACGAAGATGCCGTAATTGGCAGGGCCGGTCCAGCGCAGCAACAGAGTGAAGAGGGCCATCAGTGCGATATCGATAGCCACTCCTCCATGAATAAACCGGAAAAGCAGGGTCGCCAGAACAAGGCCAGCCATGGTGCCGCCAATGCGCAACACGCCGCGTGCGAAGGTTCCGGTGAAATCCGGTTTGAGGACGATGGCGATCGTCATCGGTATCCAGTAGGTGCGCTGCAGGCCGACGCTGCGTCCGATCGCGTCGCCCACCGCGAGACATAAGGCCATTCGCACGGCGTGACGGAAGACGGTGGAATCGAGCGACAGGTTCGCCAGCAGGCGTGCCCGATGCCCCTCAAAGCGCAGTCGCCAGGGCCACCAGACGGTGGGTTCCTGCGCAGCCGCGGGTTCTCTGGCGGGCGCGATATTCTTCCCGGAAGCGGCCCAGGCGGCGGATCGGATCTGACTGCGCAGCGTCACCGATTGACGCTGCACATCCCGCAACAGCGCCGCACGAAAGCCAGTGTCGCCCGGCACAAAATTCCGATGGAAGGCCACGACGTCGGCCGTCAATCGGCTGATGGCGGCGCTCATGGAGACGGTCTCTCTGCGCAGGCGCTGGCCAATTAACCCGATGATCGCCGAGGATTGTTCGAGAATAGCGCCAAACGCAGTGGCTGCTTCCCTTCCGTCGTCATCTCTTGCGAGACGGCGCTGCAGCCTGCCGGCATTCAGGATCGAAAGGCGAATTCGTTCCGCCTGCAACAGCAGAAATACCTGGCGTTCCGCCTCGGCGCCGTGATCGCGGTCGAGAGGCGCCAGCGCATCGCGCGCGTCGGATATCTGCCGTGTCATGGGCGGCGCTTTCGCCGCCGATGGCGGTGCGAGCCGGAAGGCTTCGGCGATGCGGGACAGGTCGCCGTAGATCGCTCCGATGATGCGTTGTTCGGGCTCGTAGCGGCGGACGGGCCACAGGAAGGTCGAAAGCAGCGTCTGCAGCAGACCGCCGCCGGCGGCAACGGCACCTGCCTCCAGAGCATCCACCACCGGCAGCGGCTTCGCGGCAAAAACCACCAGCGTCACAAGCGTGACTACGCCGATATCGCCGGCGGTGCTGCCGAGCGCAACCAGCATACCGGCCGCGAATGCCCACACGGCCGCCACCGTGACCGCCGCAACATTACTGTGCGCGGAAAGCGCGCCGAAGACCACGGCCGCGCCTACCAGAAGCGTCGCAATCAGCATACGGCGGGCGCGAAACTGATAGGGGTCGGTGCCGTCCGAATAGCAGACGTTGAGCGCACCCAGGCCTGCAACCACTCCCGTCGAAGGCGATGCGAGAACGGTCCCGATAATTACCGCAAGGGTAAAGCCGATGGTATTGCGAACGGCAACTTCGGGAACGATTTTCTGCGGCTCGAAACGAATCAGCGCGCGCCACACGCTGCGAATCGGCTCATCCGTCATACGTCGTCAGCCGGATTACTTCGGTACAGTTTTGGTTTTGGCGTCTTCGGAATACTGTTGCTGCGGGGGGTTGAGTTTGATCTCGATGGTTTGTTCGGGCTTGTCGGTGGTGAACACATCGCCGAAAGTCTGATAGTTCGACGCGATAATCTGAATCTCCACCTTGCCCTGCGGCATGCTGGGCAGCGTGACGTCGCCTTCCTGATTGGTCTTGGTCTCCCAGGAAGTCTGAATCTTCTTCAGGTTGACGCCCAGACCCTCTTTGAACCTGACGATCACGCTCGCACGGTCGATCGGCTTGCCATTGACGGAAGATACAACGTGCACCGTCAGCTTTGTCGGATCGGCCGCGTTCAGCATCAGGGCTGCAACGAAGGTCAGGAGAACCAGAACGGCGCGCGTCGGCTTCATAGAACCATTATGCGATATCGGGAATCAGAAAATGACGGGGACGTCGGGCGGCCCGTGCCACGGCCTCGGCGGCGATGTATCCGCTGCGCACCGCCCCTTCCATGGTGGCGGGCCAGCCCGAGCGTGTCCAGTCGCCGGCCAGGAAGAAATTGGCGAGCGGTGTCGCGGCTCCTGGCCGTTTGACTTCGAGCCCGGGCAATGCCGAAAAGGTGGCCCGGATTTCCTTGATGACGTGCGCCTTTTCGAGAACGGCGTGTTGCGCGGCCGGGAAAAATTCCCGCAGTTCGCGCAGCGCAAGATCGATCACTTCACCACGCGGCATGGCCGTCAGCGATCGCGATGCACTGACCACAAGTTGCACGTAGCGGCCTTCGGACTTGTTGAACATCCACTGCATGGTGCGGTCGAGAAGCGTGGCATGGGGAAGTTCCGTGATGGGGCGATCGAACCAGAGGTGTATGCCGGTGATGGGAGAATGCTGAAACGCATTCCATTCGATCGGCAGCGCGGGCATTAACGGTTGCAGCCGTTCGAAAGGCAGGCAGGAAACGAAATAATCGGCTTCCACACGCTGGCCCGAAATATGGAGCGCGGTGACGCCGACGTCGGGCGCATGTTCAATCGATGTGATAGTCGCGCGGTGATGGACGCGCACGCTGCCGGTTGCGGCGAGTGACGCTTCGTCGTAAAGATCGCGAAGCGGCACCGCGGCCAGCCCCATTTCGTAGGAATCGCTGCGCGCCAGCATGCCGAGCCAGAAAACCTGCAGGCCGTGCGCCGCCGCCATGCGGTCCAGCTCTTCATTGACCGCGCTGACCAGCACCTGCCGCCAGTACCGTTCGATGGCGTTCGGCGTTTGCTCTTTCTCAATCAGCCAGTCGAGCATGCTGATGCGGTCGAGATCGCGGCGTTCACGGAACTCGCGGGAAATCGCGTGCATCGCGCGCGCAATAGCAATTTTGTCTGGGAGATCGAGAAAGGCAAGCCCTAAGAATGAGCCCGCAAAGTGCGCCGGAGCGGGCAGGAATCCGCGCTTCAGAGCGGAAGTGCGGCCCCCGGGCTCGATAAAGAAATATTCGCGATGGAATTGAATCTTGTCTTCGGCGCCGAGGCGCCGGTAAAGATCCAGCAGATTGACGCAGCAGCGCAGCAAAACATGCTGGCAGTTGTCGACGACCTCGCCGTTTTCGCCCTCGGGGCCGGATACCGGCCACGAAGTAGCGCGACCGCCCGGGAAGGGTCGCGCTTCATATAGATCGACGCTGAAACCGGCGCTGCCCAGTGCCGCCGCGGTGGCGAGGCCGGCAAGCCCGGCGCCCATTACGGCAACGCGTGGTTGTTCCGTCATCCGATTCCTTCACAGCCGATGAACCCTGCCGCACCGCCCGCACGCACTCGTCTGGTCATTCGCTAAACTTAAGATGATTGTAACGAACGGCTGCCTGGCCGTCAGGAGGGGATTGACCGCTTGGATGGATGGTACGCGTTAACGGTAGCGCCGAGACACGAATTCCGTGTGCGGGATGGCTTGTCTTCGCTGGGCGACTCGGGCGAGGTGGAAACCTTTCTCCCCACCTACCAGGACAAGCGCCTGTGGTCGGATCGCACCAAATTGATCGATGTGCCGCTGTTTGCCGGCTACGTTTTCGCGCGCTTCGATCCGAAGACGCTGCGAATTCCCGTGCTGCGCCTGGGTGGCGTGAAATCGATTGTGGGCTTTGGCAACGAGCCGCTGGCGCTCTCCGATGGCGAAATCGAGAGTGTCCGCTCGCTTGTGGCTTCCGGTTTCCCGGTGCAGCAGTGGCCTTTTTTGCGTGCCGGCCAGAAAGTCCGGGTGGAACACGGACCGCTGCGCGGCACCGAGGGTGTGATCGTGTCGCAGAAGGACACGTGGATGATGGTGGTCAGTATCGAACTATTGCAGCGCAGCGTGGCTGTGGTGCTGGATCGGTCGGTGCTCAGGAGCATCCGGAGCGCCGCGTGAAGCAGTTCAGGGTTTCCTGTCCTGCACGGTCAGCGCGACGCAGGCAAAAACAATATCCACCGACAACGCCAGCGGCAGCCCCAGCCGCGGATATAGCCACGCCAGCCACGCGAGCGGCGTCAGCACTCCCAGATTGATCGCTGTAACTCCGAGAGCAACGGGAAGGTGGCCTTTTCTGCGCGCAATCTTTTGATATGCGTGTGAGCTGTGCGGCTCGTACCATCGCTCACCGTTAGCCATCCGGCGCAGGAGCGTCGTGGTGGCATCGGCTATAAACACGGAAAGCGGAATAACGCAGGGCCAGAACAACCGAACGTTCTCCACCGCAGACCACAAAGTGAGCGCCGCAAACGTAAACCCGAGGAATCCGCTGCCTGCATCTCCCATGAAAATCTTCGCCGGAGGCCAGTTCCAGAGCAGGAAACCCGTCACCACTGCCGCCAGCAGCCAGTAGACGTAGCCCGGCATTGCCAGACCCCCCGCCATACAAAAAAAGCCACTCACCGTCGCGACCGTTACGGCCTCCACGCCGGCAATGCCGTCGGTTCCGTCCATGAAGTTATAGAGGTTGATCAACCACGCGAAAGCCACAACGGCCGCCACCTGCGTCACCCACATCCAGACCGTCGACCCCGCGACAATGGCCGGAACAGGCCCCAGCCACACCACTGCCCAGACCGACGCTGCCAGATGCAGTACGATGCGAGTCACCTGCGTCAGGCCTTTTCGGTCGTCCACCCATCCCGTCACCGCGATGATGGCTCCGCCGCCGGCCAGTCCCGTCGCCGCGCGTGCCGGCATCAGGCCCGCGATCCCCAGCCCCACGACGGCCAAAAGGAAGATTCCACTGAATCCAACCCCTCCGCCGCGCGCTACAATCCGCGAATGCGAACTGCGCTGATTCGGGATATCCACGATGCCGTTGGCCAGACAATAGCGTCGAATCCATCCCGTTCCGGCGAAAGACAATGCGAGTACTATGGCGAGGAAAACAATCATGCCTGGCTCAGGTACCATTTCACAGTCTCCGCCAGGCCCGCGTTCATATCAACCGGTGGCGACCAGTTCAGCTGCCGGATCGCCTTGCCCGGAGAAACCTGCAGCGGGTCCACCAGCCGGCGCACTTCCTGCTCTTTTCCCGCTAGTCGCGCGGCGAACCGCAGCAATCCCTCGGTGGCCGGCAAAATAAGGATGCGGCGATTCATGGCCTGCGCGATTCGCTGCATCAGCTCCGAAACGGTGACGTCTTCGTTGTCGCTCACGAGAAAAACCTGATTCGCCGCCTGCGACTTCTCCGCGCAAACGGTAAGAATGTCGGCCAGGTTGGCCAGCGCAATCATGCTGCGTTTGCTTTTCAGCCCGGGCACAATCAAGGGCCTGACCCTGGCAACAGCTCCCAGCAATCTTCGGAAATTCGCCCGTACTCCAGGGCCATAAACCAGCGGAGGACGAACCACCACAGTCTCAAGACCCGTGGTTTTCCCCACAGCCATCAGTCCCTGTTCGGCTTCCAGCTTCGAGACGCCGTAAGCGTCCAGTGGAGCGGGCGCATCCTCTTCCGTAAACGGCTTTGCCGGAGTGCATTCGCCATTGACTTTCACCGAACTCAGGAAAACCATGCGGCGCACTCCGTACCGTGCACATGCCTCTGCCAGTTGCCGCGTTGCTTTGGCGTTGACGCGCCTGTATTCCTCGGCCGGAGGCGTGATCTTGCCCATCTGGTGCACCAGTGCAGCCAGATGGATGACCACTTCCACGCCGGGAAGCACGTCGTGCCAGGGAGGGTTCGCCCCCATGTCGCCGATAATACGCGACTCGGCTCCCCTGGTGACGGAATCCCCGGACCGCAGCGCGCCAATCACCGAATGCCCGGATTCACGCAGTCTCCGGCACAAAGCGAGTCCGACAAAACCGTTCGCGCCGGTTACCAGGATGCGCATTTCGGAATCAGTTGGCCGGTCTCATTTTCCGCAACAGACTGGCATAGACTGCGAGGATTTGGGGTACGATCTGCCGGGACGTGAGCCCGCTCTCCACGATTTCCCTGCCCCGCGCGCCCATCCGACTGCGGAGCGCCGGGTTCTCGATCAGTTTGACCAGTGCTCCCGCCAACGCGTTCGGATCCTTCACGGGCACCAGAAATCCGTTCTCTCCGTCGCGCACAATTTCGCGGCAGCCGGGAACATCCGTCGCCACCACTGGCCGCCCGCTGGCCGCGGCTTCGAGCAATATTTTCGGAAGCCCCTCGCGGTACGAAGGCAGCACCACAATGTGCGACTGCGCCAGAACGGCAGGCATATCGTCCCTCTGGCCCCACCATTCGATAATGCCGGCAGCCTGCCATTTCCGCAGTTGCGCTTCCGGAATACTGGTGGGGTTAGCGGTATCTTCCCGGCCCGCCAATACAAATCTGGCTTTAATACCAAGGCGTTGAATGAGTGCCGCAGCCTCGGCAAACTCGCCGACTCCTTTGTCGGCCAGCACACGCCCCGCCAGAAGCACCACCGGGGCGTCAGGAGCTTCGGGGGTCGGAACGAACTTTTCGTCTGCGACTCCGCTTCCCCGCACGATGGTAGTGTTGTCCGGTGTGGCCACGCCGCATGCCCGAAACGTCCTCAGGTCGTCCTGGTTCTGAAAAATGGACATGCGCGAAGATCCTTTGCACGCGCCCTTCAGCAGCAGAACCACCGCTTTGCGCAGTATGCGCGTCGAAAATTTCGTACTGGTAAAAACATAACCCAGCCCCGCGAAGGAATTCACCACCGCCGTTCGCCGAACGAATCGCGCCGCCCACGACCCGTAAAGTATCGGCTTCATGCCCACGTGATGAACGATATCGGGCCTTTCTTTTCGATAAATACCCACCAGTTCGAAAAAATCCGCCAGATCGGCGACGGGATCGCGGGTTTTTCGGCTTAATTGTATGGGGATCAGCTTGAATCCCTCGCCCGTGATTTCTGTGCCGTGGCCGCAAACGTGCGTCGCGACCATCACTTCATAGCCGCTGTCGCGTGCCGCGCGCGCCAGTTCCATCCGATGGGAGCAGAAGTACCAGTCTTCCGTGACCAGATACAGAAGTCTGGGCTTCGCCGCTCTTTGGCCGGGCTTCGCCGCCAGGTCCGGCATAGCAACCGAACCGGTCATTCGCCGCCAGCCCGATCCGCCTGGCGTGCAAGCATCGTCTGGTATAACCCCAGCACCTGAGAAAAGACGCGGCGCTCGGTGAACGATTCCACTACCATTTTTCGGCCGCATTCGCCCATGCGCCGGCGCAGACCGGGGTCTTCAATGAGTTTTATCAGCGCTTCCGCAAGTGCCTGGGGATTTCTCAGCGGCACCATAAAACCATTTTGTCCGTCGATCACGATCTCGCGGTTACCGGGGATATCGGTTCCGACAACGGGCCTCGCGCTGGATGCCGCCTCCAGCAACGCCCTCGGCAAACCTTCCGTCCACGACGGCAAAGCAACTATGTGCGCCTCTGCAATCGCGCCCGGCATGTCGTCCCGCTGACCCCACCACTCCACCACGCCTTCCGCGTCCCAGTCCTGCAATTGCTTTTCGGAAATGCTCGTGGGGTTTTCCGGATCGCGCCGCCCTGCCAAAACAAACCGTGCCCGGATGCCTCGCGCCCGAACGATCTTCGAAGCTTCGACATACTCGCCGATCCCCTTCAGAAACACCATACGGCTCGCCAGCAGGATGACCGGGTCACCAGGTGCTTCCGGCACGGGAACAAACAGATTCTCGTCCACGCCCGCTCCCCGAACCACGATCGTCCTCCGATCGGTTACGACGCCGCGCGATTCCAACTCCTTCAGATCGTCGGTGTTCTCGAACATACCCACCGTCGCCTTCCTCGCAAAAGCGGTCTTCAGCAACAGGACGGTTACCGCGCGCAGCAAACGCTTGGGAAATTCCTTGCCTTCAAACACAAAACCGAGGCCGGCGAACGCGTTGACTACCCCCGGAACTGCGGCAATCCAGGCAGCCCAGGAACCGTAAACAATCGGCTTCATGGCAATCTGGTGAACGATATCGGGCTTCTCCTCCCGATAAATGCGCACCAGTTCCGCAATCGCCGCCAGATTCCGGAAAGGATTCCAGCTGCTTCGCGAAAGTTTGATGTTGATTAATTTGAACCCCTCGGCGCTGATTTGCGCGCCATGCTCGCGCACCCTGGTCGCGACTACAATGTCGTAGCCCTGATCGCGGACCGCTTTCGCCAGTGACAACCGATGGAGACAGAAATACCAGTCTTCTGTGACCAGAAACAAAACGCGTGGTTTCGACGTTGCAGGCATCGTTTCGGAAACACTTTGAGATTCGACAGTGGTCACTTTGCGCCGGTCCCCATGTCGCGTGCGGCTTTCGCCCTGGGCAGAACATACTCGCTGGGGGTATAGTCCGGAATCGCTTCCTTCAGCGTCAACACGACACGAAACGGATCGCGCGCTTCATGGCCGCGCCTGAGATCTTCGAGCAACCTGCGCATGTCGGGCAGCCGGATCGCATGAGCTGCGAAAGCGCGCACCTTCTGGTGCGGCGTCGCTACCGTACCTTCTTCCAGGTGGCTCAGTTCCTCATAGAGTTTCTCGCCCGGGCGCGTCCCGGTGAACTCAATACGGATATCGGTATCCGGACGGAGCCCGGAAAGCAGGATGAGGTTCCGCGCCAGATCCACGATTTTCACCGGATCGCCCATATCGAGCACGAACACCTCGCCGCCCCGCCCCATGGTGAACGCCTGCAATACCAGCTGGCTGGCCTCCGGAATCGTCATGAAATAACGCTGCATTTCCGGGTGCGTGACCGTTACCGGACCGCCTGCCAGAATCTGCTGCTTGAACGTGGGCACCACGCTGCCATTGCTGCCGAGGACATTGCCAAATCGCACGGCGACAAATTTGGTCGCGCTGTCGCCGAGCGAAAGAATCAGCAGTTCGGCAAACCGTTTGGTGGCCCCCATAATATTCGTGGGCCGCACCGCTTTGTCGGTTGAAATCAAAACAAAATCGCCCACCCCAAATCGCCCTGCGGCCGTAGCCACGTTCCAGGTGCCGAAGATGTTGTTCTCCACCGCCTCGAACATGTGGGCTTCCATCATCGGCACGTGCTTGTACGCGGCGGCATGAAAGATCATCGCCGGCGAGTGCTCGCGCAGCACCTCGTCGATACGCCGGATATTCTGCACGCTCCCGATAGCGGCGTGCAGCGGGATCGCCGGAAACGTGTTGCGGAATTCGTTCTGCAGATGGAACAATCCGGTCTCCGAACTTTCGAACGCCACGATAGCGGCCGGATGAAAGTGGGCGATCTGCCTGCACAACTCCGACCCGATCGATCCCGCGGCCCCGGTCACCATGACGGTGCGTCCCGCGATTTTCTCTTCAATTCTGCGCGTGTCGAGACTCACCGGCGACCTGCCAAGCAAATCCTCCACCGCAACTGACCGTATCTGAGACGCCAGATTCTCGTTGCCTTCGAGCATGCGCGAAAGGCTGGGTATAGTCTTGAACGCGACACCGGCATCCTGACACTGCTGCAAAATCGATGTCATCTGCTTGCCGGTCGCCGACGGGATAGAAACCAGAACAGTTTCGATCTTGTGCTTCTTCGCCAGTTCACTCAGTTGCTGTCCATTGCCAAGCACCGTGACGCCCTGAATAGTGGCACCCAGCTTGGAAGGATTATCGTCCAGCAGACCGACGGGGTGATAGGCGGATGCCGGATTCGACCGCAGTTCGCGCAGCAGCGAAACGCCCGCATCGCCGGCCCCGTAGATGAGCGTCCGCCCCGTCGAGCGGTCCCGCGATAGAGAAGCAGAAAGCTCCAGGATCACGCGTCGGCTGATCCGCACCGCGCACGTGAGCCCGAGACAAATCAGGAAGTCGATGAGGTAAATGGTGCGTGGGAAACCGGCCGGGCGGATGAACAGCGTGACCATGGTCACGGCAGTAGTAGCTGCCAGGTTCGCCATAGTGAGCCGGATGAGATCGGGGAGCGAGACATACCGCCACCACCCGCTGGAAAGTCCGAATCCAAAGAATACGGTTACTTTAACAACCGGCCAGACGATGAGCGCATAACGAAGTTCGTGCTGGAAACGGCCCGGAACATCATAGTCGAATCGCAGCTGAAACGCCGCCAGAACCGAAAGCGCGCAGATCAGAAACTGCCCGATCCAGAGAAGGGGATGACGGAATCTGAGCAGAGCTGCTTGTATCATCACGAATCGAATAAATCAGGACGCTGCAAACTCAAATTATCGCAGAATCGGTGCGTTGACCTGAGGTACAGGCCATCACCAACTTCTTTCACCGTTCTTTCCGCAGATAAAGACGAAGCTTTGATTCCCCGGCATCGTGAATCCAAACCATCTCCCGGGCTGAAACGAAACAGTAATACTCAGATGGTAACTTCCCCGTCAGTAGTGGTACGCCGCATGGGCGTGGCGAATCAGGGGCTTCTCAAGTACTCGCCAGGACAACGCTGCGAGTAACATCACAATGGCGAGCGAGAACAATGACACCGCAAGCGAAGACAAGCTGCTGCCCGGTGGTCCACTTCCAAAAAAAGCAAAATGAAGCAATGTATTGACTGGCCCGTGAAAAATGTAGACCGCATACGCAACCGTCCCAAGATTGACCAGCACGCGGCTACGAAAAATTTTTGTTCCGGAACTTCCGAGATGCATGATGGTGAGCAGCAACAGAACTGCGTAAAAAGCACCGATACACGTAAGACCGATAGTATATTGTGGTCGCTGGAATCTCAGTTGGAGAAGAAATCCGCATCCCAACAAGAGAAACGCAGCGTAGACGATTCGCCGCCGCGATACAAGCCATTCCCACGCTTCCCTGTTGCGGCACACCATAGCCACGAGCACGCCAAATCCGAGCGCGTCCATACGAGAAAAAAGTAAAGTATAAGTTCCCCAGTAAAGATCTCCGGACAATGCTAGACTCAGGCGCACGATTGGGGCAATTATAATAGAAGCCGCCGCCAGTATCACTATCCCCCGGTAACTCAGCCTGTGAACCAGTGACGGAAGCAAGAAATAGAATTGCTCTTCGACAGCCAGTGACCAGGTAACCCCGAGCCATTCGGCCCCAAAGGTCTGGCGTGAAGCCATGAAGAAGTTTTGAAGAAAAAGTGGGTAGGACCAGACAGGAAGAACACGATTGAAAACCTCCCGAAACGGCCCGGAATTTTGGCCTCCGACAAAAAACAACCCTAAGGCGAACACTGCAACCCAAATGAAATACAGTGGAAAGATGCGGAATATTCTCCGAAAATAAAATGTCCGATAATAGTTGGAGGAGTTCTTCGCATCGTAAAGAATACCGCCGATCAGGAATCCCGATAGGACAAAAAATAAATCAACTCCAGTCCAGGTAAGACGGAGTGCGGCAAGCAGATAGGCTAACCAGGAGCCCAGCGCACCACCTCGCTGAGATTGAGCGAAATAGTGCCAAACCAAAACGAGCAGGATTGCAACTCCCCTTATTCCATCAAGCTCAGGGATTCGACCAACCAGTGACGGATTTCGCCAATTGCGCGTATTCGGCGATATTAAGGTTTGCTGCATTGTAGCCTCCGTCAGCCTAACATGCGCGTTGGTCTAAAACGTAGCGTCAATGGGCCGCAGAGTGTCAACACGGCGCGCCTATCGGGCAATTATCCGCCCGATCTTTCGCTGCTGAGCATGTGGCGGAGAACCAGGAATCCCGTTGACGTAGAAAAACGCACGGCTCAACGCTGGCCTTGAGCCCGTCGTAACCTTCGTTCGCTGGAGGTGGTGCTTGTGACAATCGCGGGAATTGTCCGAAATCCATACCCATGGACCTCATCGGCGACCCAATATGAAAAGAAGGCAATGAGTCAGGAGAATCGGGCCGTTTCCCATTCAACGTCCGGCCCCTCGATAGCGTCGTATTACCTCCCTCCCAGTAATCGGTGAATCCGTAAGTGTACCCAGGAAGTAACATCCGCACGCCCCGTCAATCGCGTAGGCGGGCGGTATGATCCGATCGAACCACCGTAGCCAGAAAAGCATCGCCCTCGTTGCCCGCCCAGCAGTCTGGCTCCGGAACAGTCCCCGGAAGAAGTATGACGCCGCCCATACCATCGATTCTCCAGGACCCGCGACAGAACCCGAGGCAAGCTCCGCAAAATGTCGGAACAAATAACGATGACCACTTTCCGTATAGCGAACGAAATCGAATGGCCCCTCATGTACCTGCTGCATGAACGGAGTCTCCGCATAGATGAGTCCCCCGGGACGTAGCACTCGTCGCAATTCAGAAACGACCGTCTCCGGTTCGAGTACATGCTCCAGCACCGCCTGGATGATCACGCCATCGATCGATTTCGGTCTGAGCGGAATGCTGTGGCCATCGGCAATGAACTGCACAAACCTGCTCTGGTATATATCGAAAGCTATGATTCCAATGTCAGGTGCATCGTATAGCGCGCCGACTCCGGACCCGATGGTGCCGCCACCCACTACCAGAATCCTGGGAGCCTGCTCCCGCGAGCCGAGCAGTTGAAGAAATTTCTCGATATTGCCAGCGGCAACCGGATTTGACGCCACGACGAATCCTGCCAGTTTTGAGACAAGGCCCAAACGCTTAGTTCGCGCGACCTGGCTCGCGCCGGCGCTGGCGATGCTTTCTTCCCTGTCAATGGCTGAGTGATCGAAATCGACCAGTACCGGAGCCCCGTTGACCCGGGGAAATTCTTTGTTGCAGGAAGAACAGCGAGTGAGGTCGTCAACAATTGTCGATTGGCAACACGGAGAGCGAAAATCAACGCGGAAATCGTCGAGACTTAAAAGAGGCATAAATACGCGGACCTCAGCCAGTAAGACCGGCTTCTTCGACCAGTCCCGATCGATGATTCAGACATATGCTCAGGCATCTTTACGCGTATTCTTTACTAACTGTGGCTTCAAAAATACTTTGGTATTCCGCCGCCGTCTTATCTATGCTGAATTGCCGTGCACGATTCAAGCCACGTTGCGAGAGTTGCATACTCAATCCGGAATCAAGCAGCAGTCTACGAATACACCCGGCTAACTGCCGATAATCTCCTGCTGAGAAGAGGATGCCACAATTGCCCACAAGATCACGAAGGCCTGGAATATCGCTTGCGATTACCGTCAGCCCACCCGCCATGGCTTCGAGCGCAGCGATGCAAAAACCGTCAACTCGGGACGGCTGAACGTACAAACTGGCCGAGGCAATAAGTTCCGGCACATCGTGGCGAATTCCTAGAAAATGCACGCGCTTGTCCACGTGCAATTCCTGGGCTAATTGCTCAATCCTGTGCCTCAACGGTCCGTCTCCGGCGAGCAGAACGTGGACGGAGTCCACTTCCGCGACAGCACGGACAAGAGTCTCCTGGTCCTTCCGGTCGGTTAGGCTGCCCACACAGAGGATGATCGGGTGCCCCTGAGCAGCGTCAGGCAGCGGAGCAGGAGTAGCATCCCGCTGAAATCGCGCGATGTCAATTCCGTTGGCTACCACACACATCGGATAGACGGCCGGGCTAAGCCAGGCTTCGAGACTCTCCTTCGTTGAATCTCCGATGCACACTGTCATCCGGAACATTGAATACGTCCAGCGGTCGATCGGCCTGCACCAGCTATGGTCGCGCCGGCGGTTCCACGTATTGTGCTCCGTGGTGATAGCGGGCGGAGCATCCGGGGTGAGACGAAGCGCCATCGCGGCCCAGAGTTGGGCGGGAAAGAGGTGGACATGTAACAGATCAAACTGCTTTCCCGAAATGATTTTGGAAAGATCCTGAGCATGCATCGGCGAAAGTAGCGAACTTCGCGGCGAGGCTGTGACAGGTATGCCTGCGTCCTCAAGTCGGGTCCGGTAGGTCGGGTCGCCATCGCGCAGGATGAAGATCTCCGGGCTAAGTCCGTTTCTTTTCCAGCACAGACAAAGATCAGCCAGCATAGACTCGGCTCCGCCCGTGTCGAGATGATCGATAACCTGAAGAATCCTCACGGACTTGAGGGAACCTGATTCACGAATGCGGATTGCCGATAAGACGCCACCGTTGAACCGCGTCCTGTTCTAAGCCCTTTCCGTTGGAGAGTCATCGCTGAAACCGCTAAACCGTAAGCAAACATCTGCAAAGGCTCCCATCCACCCGAAAGGCACGCCAATACTATGAACATCAGAACGGATGCCGCCGCACCGCGCCGGTTCTCTTCGTAGCCGGGAGAGAATAAAATGTACACGGCGACAAGAGCGGGGATAACAACAAAGCCGAGGAATAGAAGTACTCCTCCTTTCATCAGCGTTGTAACTATACCTACGTGAGGGTTCGATGCCAGACTATTCCCGTCTGCCTGAATAACATTGGAAATAAATCGACTACCCATTCCTTGACCGAGCAGGATATCTGCTTTAGTCTGGGACCACCACATTTCAAGTTCCGCATACCTGAGTTCGTCGCCGAGTTGGGTATTGCCCAGGCGCTGGAAAACAAAGGTCGAAAATAGACCTGAGAACAGCGGTAGGATGAGAACAGTCACGCCGCCGACAAGGCGCATTACGAATCCGACATCAAAGCGCCTTCTCTTGACGATCAGGTAGAAAGCGGCTGCCACTATAACCTCTATAATGACACTGCGGGTAGCTGAGAGCAGGCCTGTTCCCAGCGCGATTGCGAAAAGCAACAGGGTACGCGAGCCCGTTGATGAATGTCTTCCTTCATCAGACACCGTGGTCCATGGCAACAATATCAGCAGTATTCCGGCAGCATAGAAGATCGAAAGCGTAAACGTGCGATCCTGTATCGCAAAGCTCGTACTGACAAGACCAGCCAAAAGAGCCAAATATGTCGCGAAGATACCTACGGAAGCAACTATGCAGATCCGCGACACCAGTTGGTCGGTTTCCTCTCCAGTCTGCGTGCGAGGAAGGACATAACCAGCGAGCGCCGCGCTGAAACTAAAAATGTCAGCCACGTAAAATTTGAGGGAATAGGCGTCGATATTTCCCCTGAGGTAACCGCCAACCGAGGTGGCCACCAGCGCCAGTAGACCTAGCCACACGATCAACCTCACGGCAGCAGGCTTACGCAACAGACGCACAATCAGTCCAAAACAAATAGCTGCGAGCGCGACTGCACCCAGGGGCACTCCTCCAAAGCGAATTTGTTCATGCCAGTTGTCGGGAAGCATCATAGAACCGACGAACACCAGCACCAAAACGCCTGTGGGCCTAATTGTGCGCATGGATCTATAACCGCGAAGACCCGGAGAGATTGGGAACAGCCGGGAGATGTTCAAGGCCGATCAGCAATCGGAACTGAAGAATAGCCTTTCGAATCAGACTGACCACCCGGTAGTAGCTATGAAGCCCAAACCGCCGCAGTGGATGAGCGTCCAAAACACCCTGCTCCCGCTGAAGGGATAGTACTTCTGCGCGTCTGGTAGCGTCGATAGTAAGCGATTTGCACGTATCGTGGAGCCGAAAACATGCTAGGTAATTCGGAATTACGTGAAATCGCTGTCGCTCCGCAAGCCGCGCAAAGAGATCCAGGTCCATCGCGAAAGCGAATTCCTTCCGCACTCCTCCTACTGCAAAGTAGGCAGCGCGGCGCCAGAAGGTAGCTTGTTGGTACACGCCGTCCTGACCGTAGAACCGGAACCGCCTGACCGAAGCACGCACACCGCGCGTGTAATTGGATTGGAACGGATGGCGGATAGGCCGATCAAGCGAATCGATGCGATAAGCCCCTCCATTTACCACTTCGGCCAGAGGATTTTCCCGGAAGTATTCACCCACAGCCGTCAGCGCCCCGGGAAGTAAAATGTCGTCCGAATTCAGCCAGCAAAGTACCTCTCCGCTTGACCGTGCGAAACCCTTCACAATGGCATCCGCCTGCCCACCGTCCGGTTCGCTGCACCACCATTGCAATTTGTCCGCGTATTGGCGAATGATATCACTGCTACCATCCGAGCTTCCGCCGTCAACGATAATATACTCCAGATTAGGGTATTCCTGATTAACTACACTCCGGATCGTTTTCTCCAGATAGACCGCCTGATTGAAACTGGGCGTGACGACGGTAATGGAGGGCAAGCTTTTTCGGGTAGATTGAGCCACTGAAATTTTTTCGTGAGCCGATGGCATTCCTTGCGAGTACTTCAATGCCTCGAGCCGATGAGAGCCGCGAGAATCATTATTAGGAAGCATTCTTGTCGGCTTCGCGCCGCAAAAATAATCCGTCGACCTGCAAGGCATGACCCGAAACGGGATCGGTAAATGCGCGCTCAATCCATACGCAACGGAAGCCGAGTTCTCGAAGCATCTCAAACATTTGCGGCATTAGCAGTTGGTTCTCGTATAGAGGAGCAAGCGACATTTCGAGCTCGATTGTCACCACCTGATCAAGTGTCTCACGCGCTCCTAACAGAACGTCGGCCTCCGTACCCTGTGTATCAAGCTTTAGATGCACTCGGTCCGAAGGTTGAAGAATGTCGCTCCGGACAGAGTCCAGGCGCCGTAACTGGATTGTTTCAACACCAACGCAAACCGAGGAAGGGCAGGCTTTCACGGACTCACCACGAATCGGAAGCAGAGAGCTTGAGAAGGTATTCTCCGATACGTAAATGGATGCCGTCCCGTCGGAATTGCCAAGAGCCATCTGCGAACATTTATGGTTTGACGAACCCGCAACGTATCTCTGAAGCTCCAGGAAAGGAGCGCTAAGCGGCTCAAATGATACAACCCGTCCCGAGTAGCCCGATCGGCGTAACTCGCGAGAATACTGGCCTTGATTGGCGCCTACATCCAGAACGACATTGACGCGCAAGTCTTTTAGAACATGTGAACGCCGATAACTCAAGGTGTTTGAAACGCGGCCAATGCGCAGCCCAGCCTTACCGGAAACTCTAAGAAGAAGTGTAGTTAAGTCGATCATTACGCAATCTGTCGCTTACGCGGGTCGCCCTTTCGCGCGCCTTTGCCCTGCCTCAAACGTGGAGTCAGATTACTCCACCCGATGTAACTTCTGGCTGAAACTCCTCGGGCTGCGCGTGAACGGGCAAGCCGGCATAAGCGGTTGTAAGCTGGCTCACCCGCCACAACACGAATGCACTACTGAGCCCCATCCCGGCCATCGCTCCGAGCGTCACGTCGACAATTGACACTGCGCCAGTGAATATCAACGCCAGACCTAGAACGCTGACGCTTGCTCCACCCAGTATAGCTACCGTGAAAAAGCAGGTTCTCGCCTCACCCAAGCCCAACAAAATATAGTAGCCTGGCGTGCCGAGCAAACTCAGAAACGAACCGACAAGCATGATTCTGAAGACTAACGGGAGTGCCGGTTGGAACTGGCTCCGCAGCCATACGTGAAGCAGCGGCGTAGCAATCAGAATCACAGTCCCATAAAGCGCGATACCAAGTCCCGCGATCAGACGTAGTCCCGAACGCTGCATCGCAACTGATCGCCTCAGGGTATGCTGCGTCAATGTACCGCTGAGTCGGCTGATCTCCGGCATCATCGCTCTTAATCCGCTCTCAAGGAGGCTTCGCACCCTCATGGCTGAACCATAAGCTATGTCATATACCGGCAAGGAGGCAATTCCCACGTACCTGGACAGAACGATTCTATTGAACGGGCTAAGTGCCATACTGATAACCGCAGCGCCAGACACCCAGCCCCCGAAACGCAGCATTCGTGACAACTCACCAAAATTATCTCTGTTTATCGTCAACAATCGTGACCCTATAATCTTTCGGACCGCCATCAAACTCAGCAAGTGCATCGCGAGGTAGGATGCCACGTTTCCCCACAATAAGCTTGCAACTCCATGTCCGCTGATCAATAGGATCGCGGAGCAGACAAGTGCAACGGCTTGGGAAATGATGCGGATGTAACTCTCCAAATCCATCCGGCCGAGCCCGACTAAGACCGAGTTGAGGCACTCGACAACGAAGATACCTATCGAAAATAGCGCCACGTATGGCAAAAGCTCCGACATCATATGACTGTTCGCGCCTGACACATTGAAGATGCGGGGAATGTATTGCTTGAACACTAGAACCCCACAGAATACGACACCACCTGCAATAGAAACAACGAGCCACGCCGTAGTGATGCAACGCCGAACGCCGACGGTGTCGCCGGCGCCGTGAGCTTCGGCAACCAACTTAGTAACGGCCGGGTTGATCCCGAAATTACCTAACTGGGCAAACGTCAGTACAGTAGACAAGGCCAGCCATATACCGTATTGCTCATAGCCAAGAAAATGCAGATAGATCGGATACGACGCGAGACCCAGGAGAACGCTGAGAATAGCCGCGCCCATACCAGTCGCGATGTTACGCCTTAACTGGGACGCAAACAACCCGCCGAATCGTTTAACGCCCATCATGATAGGCTCATCGGAACCGCAGGCATCGCGCGCGCGGGTATCGTTTCCCGGGAAACAAGTTCGCTTTTTGCATTAACTCGCATCTGGCATCGATTCGATAAACTGGTTACGCCATCCCATCGCATCGTCTTCTTCGATACGAGTGTGTGAGGCTCGGACTACCTCGTCCACTCTGCTGAGCGTCTCCCGGCATACACTACGCTTATTCCACGCAAACCCGCATTGAGGAGTTAGGGCCACGATTCCATGATGCGAGGCATAGGAATACAACGCCAGACGAATAGGCCATAGGTCGAAATCGTGAGCGACTATAATCTGATGTCCACCGACTCGACGGCGCAGCGAATCCAGTGTCCTTTTTCGCTCCCGGGCAGTTCTTGAATCATCGACAAAAACCAAATCGAAGCGAGAACAATCAATGCTCTCAATCGCATCGCTTATGGCGCCGTCAACGAGACGTCGTTCCAAACGCACATCTTTCAGGTCGTCGAGCTTACCAAACCATTGCGCATCATTCTCCAGTGAGAGAACCTCAACGACATCGGTAAAAATCTCTCTGTTAAGAAAAAGTGGCGTGCTGTTGCGGCCGGATCCCAATTCCAATATTCTGGCGGGCTTGAAAACATGCGCACACGCTACAAGCACTGGCACATGGGTTGCGTAAGGATTTGGTGACCGCGACGCAACCTTCCAGATCTTTCGCTTAAAGGCGCGAATCGGCCATCGTGAAAATGTGTTTATGGAAGTGCCCATCACGGTTTTCGACTGTTGGAACCTGACTGTATTTCCTGCAATTTGAGACTGATCGATCTTATCTGCCGACATTGACCAGATAGCAGATCGTTGGCAAGATGCATAGTTTCCCGGGCGCAAACAGCGACGAACTGCTGGCAGGGAGCCCGTTATGCCCGCTTACTCCGGCCATTGCCGTCCCCGCAGAAGAGCCGAATGGGGAAAACAGTTCGTGAGTCATAAGGGAGAAGAACGTCGTCACCGGAATAATTACACTTGCTTCTTCGCCAGGCTGTATACAGTGCACTGAACAAACCAGCTTGGCTCCAGCCAGTGTCACAGTGCTTCCCGGGCCATCGGCACTGATATCAAACAAAGTACCAGAGACTGTACCCGGGCCCAGAACCACATCGGGATTACGAGCCGCGGCCAGGACGCCTCTGGAACTTCCATAAATGTCTTCCCCGGAAATGTAGACGTGATTCCACCCGGCAAATGAGATTCCTGCTGCTGCTGTATTATTCCCGAACGTTCCACCAGTGATCGAAAGTACGGACTTGGTAGAGAATGGCGGAACATCGGCGATTGCATCGTTCACTGCGTACAATCCACCTGTCCCTTGACCGCCATTATCGTGCACGTTGACATCGACAACAGTAAAAATCGCGTCAGGGTCCCATATTGCCTGAAGACGCGCACCGCCAGACAGATTATGATCGATTTCTACGTGATCCATCGAAAAACCAGTCACGAACTGACCGGTCGCAAACGGTTCCACGTCTACTCCCGTGGACATGCTGTCCACGTGGTCGCCTTCTCCGGCGAAAGACATTTCTCCGCCGACAATATGAGTGTTTGTACCGCACAACATTTCTATATTATTTCGGCCGCTTCGCGTAACGACGGTATTGATAATCCACACGCTGTCACCGGCATTGATCATTGGCCGGGGTCCCCAGCAGGCCACGCTAATACCACCTGTGAAGGCGTTTTCCACCGTCATGTTGTCCGTTCCGGAATCAGACGCTCCGGCAAAAGCAATGCCCTGATTATATCGGTCCAGCGCGACGCCAGCTATGTTAGCGTTATTGCCATCGACTGTGAAATTGCGAAACCAGATATTGGACACCGGCGCGGTACCGTCCCCGGCATCCAGAACAGGGTGCTCGTGACTGCCATAGAGTTTCTGCACGCATGTCGCCCGCGTGTCGCTGTACACAACTGTATTGCTATGCATCACAATCTCGTCCGCGACCGCATAGCATAACGGCGCGTGAGGGATCAGCAGATCCCCGCGGCTGGCAGTTGCCGCCGCCTGAAACTTTGCACTCTGATCCGTGCCACCCTTGCCAGTTCCGTCCGCAACAGCACCCCATTGCAGCGGGTTCAGGTTGATTGGCGCCATCGTAAATGTCACCGAAGATCCCGCGTTCGTTGTAGTATCGAAGCACTGCTGATATGTCGGGCAAACCACGGCGCCGGCAAACGCAATCACCGCCCCTTTTGCCGCCTGGATCTTGCCTGCAGGCAGGAAGCGAACCGCACACCGAAGAGTTTGCGAGGGCGAATCGGTCCACAACCGGCCAATCGTCAGGGTCACAGAACCGGCCGCAGCACAGGCTTCACCCAGGTTCGCGTATTTGGCGTCACTCACGTACGCCGTCGCCGGCACCGTTAAGTCGGATGCCGGACGGGTCCGTGTGTCGCCTGGGACCCCTTGCCCGATCAGCGGAACCGTGCAGAACATCAGCATCACTAAGCCCTGAAGCCGAATGGCCGCGCACTGCCCAGCTATTGACGCCGCCATGCGTTTGTCAGACTCAGCGATGTGCCGGGCTGTGGCCTCGAATTGGCCGCGTCTTTTCATAAAATCAAATCTCGTCGCGTTCGGTACATCTCGATATCGGCTTCGCGCGCAAAGGCCTCGTCGCCGGGTCAGAACAGTGTTGGGTCAGCCACAATCCTGATTCATAAGAGCCCTCGGTGCCTTAGCTGTTGGCCGAAGTTCTGTATGCTCGAAGGCCAGTTTAGCCTCGTGGCATACTCACGGAACGAGGATCGCGCAAGCTCCGAATACGAAGCGGAGTTTTCGTAAATGGCTGCCACCCAATCCGCCCACATATTCGGTGTTTCCGACAGCGGAAACATTTGTCCGTTTACGCCGCTCCGGACCAGCGATGGAATTCCTCCCACATCCGTTACGAGACATGGCACTCCTAATGAATTGGCTTCGCCGATCACCATTGGCGTGCAATCTGCGCGCGTCGGCAAGATCAGGAAATGCGCCGCGGCAAGAATCTTCTGGAATTCGGCGAGGCCCTCTGCGTCGCTCTTGCGAAGAAACGGGCGCACCGTAACATTGTCGTCAACGGACGTGTCGGGTTCGCAACCCAGTATCGTGAGGTGCGTCCTAAGACCACGTTTCGTAAGCAGCCGTGTCACCTCCAGCGCAAACGGTCCTCCCTTCCGCTGCCATTTAACGCCGACGAAAACGAGATTGCAGACGTCGCGTGAACGGGCTTCAATAAAGCGACCTGCCTCTGCCTCGTTGAAGTCCCAGCTGATATTGCAACCGAACGGGATCGTCTTCACCTTCGACGGGTCCACATTATAGTTCGCAATTGCAGCTTCTCTCGCCCAGTCCGAAGAGTAAATAGCAAGCGAAGCGCGAGTCAACGCGGCCTGTTCCATGGCGTGACCGTTTTTCAGACTTTGCGCAGAGATCGACGCCCGGGGCACATAGAAATCCAAACTGGCTTCGAACGGCATGTCGGTCCAAAAAACAATAGGCTGCTTACATTTTAGATTAGCCAGCACCACCGTCCCGGGAGAAAAGGCCACAGTGGCTTTGGACTCCAGCAGTTTCCTGGCCCCGGCTCGCCCGAGAGCATCTAGTACGAGCGGATCCCGGTCCCACAGGTAGGTTTTCATGCCGAGGCGGCGTTGCAGCACGCTGCGGAACCGGAACGGAAGAGCAAACGCTTCGCACAGCGGCCCAATGAGTTCAACCGCAAGACCCTGCTGTCGCATCCCCTGGGCCATGAAAAAAGGAGTACCCGACCATGAGCGAACATCGGAAGCGTCGTAGGTTGAAATAAAACCGAGGCTCATATCTTTATATTAGGCATCTCGCCCATCACATCCAAAAAGTCAGACTCCGGCCTGGCTGCGCGTTATCAATGACTAGACAGGCTCATCGAGACTCAGACCCACGCGCGCCGCACGATCTTCCAGCGTCCGACGTGCGGCCACACGATAAGCCACTCTAACTCCTTGGAGCGCAACGCCCGGAGCGAGGAGGGTAGTCTGAAGGCAGCGGATGATGAGCCATTCCAAAGGCGATTGGGAAAGCGTGGCCCGTCGGAGCGCGAACATTTTATACAATTGAGCGCAAATGGCTAAATCCCGTGCACGTAAGCCATAACACAACACATCTACATAGGCCGCAAAAACGTCCTTGAATCGATTGCGAGCGCGAAGCGCCCTCCTCAAAAAAACGCGATCCTGCGAATTAAGCGGGAGATCAAGAAGCAACGGAAGGCCCCTGTCGACCCAGAACTGCGACCATCCCGTTCCCTTCCTCGCCGGGATGTACTCGACCGTTATTTTTGGAGAGAAGAACACGGTTCCCGTCTTATCGACGGCCATCAGAAGCACGGCCAGATGCGGAGCACAAGACGGAATCTGCATGTATCCGTACGTTATCGACGGAAGTATTGCCGCGACTCGATACACAGACGTCGATATAAACAGCAACGTATAAAAGTCTCGGCCTATGACGCTCAGTAGTTCAGCTCTGCCACATGCAATTGAGGATTCACTCCGCGGCTCTGAGATCTGAGCGAAATTCAGACACGTACAAGTCGGATGATCCGCAATCGTTTCGAATATCGTCCGAATAGCATCTTCCCAAATCCGGTCATCGTCGCTAAGTATCCACAACCACTCGGAATCGCAGAGCTCCATGCAGCGCAAAATATTGGCGTTGGCCCCAACATTTGTGTTGTTCCGGATTATTCTGGCCCGACAGACATCCAATTCAGCTAAAGCCGGGCCTATCCCATCGATGACTGGCGGATCGGAGGCGTTGTCGACGACCAGTAATTGGCATTCCGGCGTTAACTGCGGAATAAGCAGGCTGATCGTGCTTGCCAGACTCTTAGGTCGATTATATGTAGGGATAGCTATTGTAAGTCGAATCTGTGCCCTCCGCGCAAAAATCATCTGAGAAATTGCATACCTCCCGCCTGATCAGAGGAAACCTTAGTCGCGACAACTAAAGTAACGGCGCGCACAGAACGTCAAAGCTACGTACTTTCCATTCCGACTGGCTTACTAAAAGGCTCCATCTCATCGATTGCCAGACCGAACGCGACCTTGGGATAAGAGTTTGAGAAAGTATCGATCATAACCTGAAGTACCTGCGGCAGGGCCGGATCCTGCCATAGCCATTTGATCGCGCTATCAACCTCCTCAGGCTCCCGTACCGTCAGGCTTCGCAGTCCGTAAGCGGTTGCCACACTAGCGAAATCGGGCGCCGAATATCCCCAGTAAGTAGACTGATATCGCCCCTCGAAATAACTCTCCTGGAACTGGCGCACCATTCCGTGGCACTGATTATTCAGTATGACAATCTTCAGCGGAATCTTCAGGCGGACCACCGTTTGCAGTTCCTGTATATTGCATTGGAAACCTCCGTCGCCCGCGATAACCACTACAGGCCGCCCGGGGGCCGCCAGCGCGGCCCCTATTCCTGCAGGTAAACCGAACCCCATAGAGCCCATACCGCCCGAGGTCAAGAACCGTTGCTCAGGCCCCAGCTCAAGCGATTGTGCCGCCCACATCTGATGCTGGCCGACATCTGCCACCCAGGCGCTTGGATTTCCCGAATCGCGAGAGAGTCTGTGAATAAAATCATTCGGGTTAATTCCGGGCGCGCCGGGAAGTTCTGCGGTGTCAGGCCACGAAGCGCGAAGCGCGCCGATTTCTCCGAACCAGGTGCTGTACCGCTCGCCAGCATCCTTCCCATCGAGAACCCCCATACTTAATGTTTCCGCCAGCTGTTCAAAAAAGGGGAGGAGTTCGGATGTAATACCGATGCAGTCTTTAACTCTGTTATTGACCTCTCCCGGCTCGCAATCGATATGAAAAATTGCGCGTCCCTGCGAAAACAAGTCCGTGCGGGAACCAGTTTGGCGAACATCGAGTCTGCTCCCTGCAACAATTAGCAGGTCGCTGGCCATCAATGCGGTGTTCGCCCACCGATTGCCATAGCTTCCGATCATCCCGACCCGGCACGGATGGTCGAACGGCAAAACGTCCGAGCCCATCAGCGAATGGACAACTGGTATTCCAAGGGCATTGACCGTGCGGCGGAAGGGTTGCACGGCGTGCCCTGCCCGGACCCCCCCTCCCGCCAAAATCATCGGTCGTCGTGCGGTGGAAATTGCCGACAGAAGTGGGTGAAGATCCAGGCTGCGCGCGCTGGCTTTAGGGGCGTAAATGGTCGGCACCGGAAGATCGATCATCGCTCGCTGAATATCCATGGGGATGTCCACCAATACCGGACCTGGCCGTCCCTGGACAGCTAGCGCGAAAGCATCGTGCAACGCCTTCGGAATCTCTTCCGGGGCGCTGATTCGGACCGCCCGCTTGGTGATCGGCGATGCCATCGAAACGATATCAGTCTCCTGGAAGCCTAGCTGCCTGATAGCCCGATCACCTTTTTGTTCATCACGATTCACTTGGCCCGTAATAAAAACCGCCGGGCTGGAATCGAAGTAGCAACTTCCGATTCCGGTGAGTAAATTAGTGGCCCCGGGTCCACTGGTCGCCATCGCCACTCCGGGAACGCCCGTCATTCTGCCGCAAGCGTCGGCGGCGAATGCGGCAGCCTGCTCGTGGTGAACACTAACGAGCTGTACCTGTCCCTTCACACAAAGCGAATCGAGGAGGTGGGTAATCATACCCCCCGATAGTTCGAAAACCTGTCTTACACCCTGACGGTAAAGAAGATCGGCTATGTAGTCAGTAACTTTGATTTTGTTCATTAATGCGCCAGTCGGTACGACCGAACGTTCGGGAACCGAACTGCTTTTGTTCCCGGCCACAAGAGTATCCCTGCCGCTCTCAATGATCACTTCAGGCCCAAACTTTCCAGGGCGCTTTCCCCGATTGCCAGAGTTCGTTCAGATGAAGGTATTCGCGGTAGGTATCCATCGCAAAGAAAAAGCCTTCGTGACGATACGCCATCAATTGACCCTCTGCTGAGAGTCGTTCTAAAGGCTCACGCTCCAGAATACAGCTGTCGCCGTCGAGATAATCGAACAACTTCTTGTCGAAGACCAGGTATCCAGCACTTGCCCAACCATCGAGCCTGGGCTTTTCGGTAAAGGCCAGGACTGTGCCGTCTGCAGCGGTTTCAATGATCCCGAACCGCGAGTAAGGGCGAACAGTCGTCACCGTGGCAATTTTCCCGTGACTCTTGTGAAACGCCATCAGATCCGCCACGTTGACGTCGCCGAGGCCGTCTCCGTAGGTCACCATGAAAAGATCGCCTTCCACGTGTCGCGCAATCCTTCCGATCCGCCCGCCTGTCATCGTTTCCTGGCCCGTATCTGCCAGCGTCACTTGGAAATCCTGTTCTTCGTGAGCACCATTGAAGGAGATTCGAGATTCGCGACCTAGATTAATAGTGAAATCACTATTCATAGCTTCGTAGTTCAGGAAATATTCTTTGATCATGTTGCCTCGATAACCCAGGCAGACCACGAACTCACGAAACCCATAGTGAGCGTATGTTTTCATGATGTGCCAAAGAATAGGCTTTCCCCCAACATCAACCAATGGCTTCGGACGGTATTCGGTCTCCTCCCTTAGACGAGTACCCTGACCGCCACACAGAATGACAACCTTCATCGGACACTCTCATTTAACATAGACTTAAATCACTCCTTCATTTTCATCACGTCAAATGCGCTGTCTGATCCATGGCGGATTCACTATGGGAGAATAGCGTGCCGTGGCCAGCAATCGATCGGCACAATTGTTCGAAGAAAATTCGGGCTCTCCGACTGCATCGGATATATCTTTTAGCGGTTGGACGCGGCGCGAGGGAACCTCCTCAGCTGGTCAGGGACGACAGCGCGGCCGTTAGCTGTTTCCGGGCGCTCATGGCCGAAAAATGGGCGAATGTTTGCACAAAACGTAACTTCGCTAAAGCGCGAACCTTCGTAATGATATGCCGATAGAGCGCGAAAGAATACGTCCTCGCATTCGCCGTCATGCAATTCGATAGCGATATTACTAACCTGAGAAAGCCAGGAGATTGAACCTTCGCGGAATACATCGATCTCACTCCACTCGATATCAATTTTAAGAAGATCTACGCGCTCCCCGGGAGCCAGCGTAAGTAGAGAAGGGATATCAATAGCCTCAACCATTGGGCTCTCCCCAGGCTCGGCTTTCCTTACCTTAGTAGCCCAGCCCGTCCCTGAAAGAACTAATCCTCCGGTACTCGACCAAGCCCCCGCCTGAACAATCTGAACCCGATTTCCATAGGGTTCAAGGTTGCGCCTGCAGAGCGCGACATTATCGCTGTCGGGCTCCACAACGATTACCTTCAGATCGGGGTATCGATTTAGAAAGTAGACACTGGCACACCCTATATTGCCTCCACAGTCGATCATTACCTGGGGTCGGGGAACAAGGTCGTCGAACGGCGAATATTCGCGAAGGACGAAAACCTGTTCCATCACGAGCGCATCAGTGGTGCCAACCCGAACATACAATGGGTGCTGATATCCGGCTGGGCGAATGGCTTGGAGCGCGGACGGGCACGTAAACCGTAGTAATTCCGACAAAAGCCGAAACCACTCCCCAGTGCGAAGAACGAAAGTCGACCTGTAACCGATAACCTGCGCAGTCGCCTTGAAATCCGAAGGCTTGAACATTTTGAGGGACCAGCCGAGGAGGCCGTTCAGCCTCTGCTTCGTATTGGGTCTCCCCGATGGTAGATTATGAAGCGCGCTGTTCAATCCGAATCTCCTCAAACTACCGTCGCAACAGCTGCCTCTTTTTCGCAGAACCACTCGTAAGTCCGCGCAATCCCCTCACGCAAACCCACCTCAGGCTTCCACCCCAGCCCCCGCAACCGCGAACTATCCATTAACTTCCGCGGCGGTCCGTCCGGCTTAGACAGATCCTGCACAATCTCCCCGGTGAACCCAACCACTTCCCCAATCACCCGCCCGAGTTCGCCAATCGAAATCTCCTCACCCGACCCCACATTTATGATCTGCCCGGAGCTATAACTCTGCATCAGAAACACAGCCGCGCTCCCCAGATCGTCCACATGCAGAAACTCGCGCAACGGAGTCCCCGTGCCCCAAAGCGTCACAGTCGGCGCCCCGGCAACCTTCGCTTCATGAAACTTCCGCATCAGCGCCGGAAGCACGTGCGACGATTCCAGATCGAAGTTGTCCCCAGGCCCGTACAGATTCGTCGGCATCAGGCTGATCGCATCGAAACCATACTGCGACCGATACGCCTCCGCCATTTTGATCCCCGCAATCTTTGCGACCGCATAGGGCTCGTTCGTAGGCTCCAGCGCGCCACTAAGCAGTGCATCCTCCGTCATCGGCTGCTCCGCGTATTTCGGATAGATACACGACGATCCAAGAAATACCAACTTCTTCACGCCATGCCGCCACGCCGAGTCGATGACATTCGTCTGGATCAACAGGTTATCCCGGATAAACTCCGCGCGCCGCGTGTTATTCGCCAGTATCCCGCCTACTCGGGCCGCCGCCAGAAAAACATACTCAGGCTTTTCAGCCGCAAAGAACTGCTCCGTCTGCGTCTGGCTCGTTAAATCAAGCTCTGCATGGGTGCGAAGCACCAGATTCCCGAAACCTTCCCCACGCAGTCGTCGTAGGATCGCCGACCCCGCCAGTCCGCGATGACCCGCTACATAGATGCGGCTGTCTCTATCCATCACTGCCTTCCATCATTCTAGAAACCGGCACTCACCCGCGCAGGCGTCATGTGTCCCGCTTGAATCAGCGTCGATTCCTGCCTGGCCAGTTCCATATCGCCATCCACCATCATGCGAACCAGTTCGTCAAACTGGACCTTCGGCTGCCAGCCTAATACTCGATTTGCCTTCGACGGGTCGCCGAGCAAAAAATCGACTTCCGTTGGCCGCATGTACCGTTTGTCAATCTCGACAAACTCCTTCCAGTTCAGACCTGCATGGCCAAACGCCGCTTCCACAAAGTCTCTGACCGAAAAAGCCTGACCCGTGGCCACTACAAAGTCATCAGGCGATTCCTGCTGCAGCATCCGCCACATCGCCTCCACATAATCTCCCGCAAAGCCCCAATCCCTGCGAGCCTCTAAGTTGCCCAGATAAAGCTTCTTCTGGAGACCCATGCTGATCTTCCCCACCGCACGAGTGATCTTCCTCGTCACAAATGTTTCCCCGCGAAGCGGAGATTCGTGGTTGAACAGCAGGCCATTCGCGATAAAAAGCGAATAGGCCTCGCGATAATTCACGCAATACCAGTAGGCCGCCACTTTCGATACCGCGTAGGGGCTGCGTGGATAAAATAGTGTCGCCTCATTCTGCGGAGGAGACGCCGCGCCAAACATCTCGGACGATCCAGCCTGGTACATCCTGACACTTCGACCGGTCACCGCGCAGTAATCGCGCAAAGCTTCCAGCAACCGCAGTGTGCCGGTCGCAACTACATCCGCCGTATACTCCGCCTGATCGAAGGAAACCTTTACATGAGACTGCGCGCCCAGATTATAGATCTCGTCGGGCTCAGCCTTATGCAGAATTCGACGCAGTGAACTGCCGTCGGTCAGGTCCCCGTAATGCAGAAACATTCGCGCGTCGGGATCGTGCGCGTCCTTATAAAGATGATCGATTCGCCCGGTATTAAAAGTGCTCGCGCGCCTGACGATACCGTGGACCTGATAGCCCTTTCCCAGAAGAAGCTCCGATAAATACGATCCGTCCTGTCCTGTAATACCGGTAATGAGAGCTTTACGCATCTTTTGTCTGTCCGATTTTGAACGGGCTCCGCCCCCGCCAGCCACATTGCAGCCTGGTCGAAACGCCCACCACTCCCAGGAGCACGGGAACTTTATGCTAACACATAAACCCCGGCCCAGACGAGACAAACTAGCCAGTGACAACAATGTTAATCAATAAAATCAACAACATCCATGCCCAGCTCCCAACCCCTATGCATACGATCCTCGTATGCCAATCTTAGAAAAACGACTCGCAGCCAATCGCGCCAATGCAAAGCTCTCGCGCGGACCCACCTCGGCCCCAGGTAAGCGCATCTCCGCCCGCAACGGATCAAATCAATCCGACCTCTCTAAAGTCATCCTCTTCGACGGCAAATCTGCAGCCGCTTTGACGCGCTCCTTCGCCAATACGAATCCGAACTCCAGCCAACCACCAGCACCGAGCGGGCCTTCGTCGAAGGCATAGTCGTGGCCCAACGGCATCAGATGCACTTGCCGACGCTCCACTCCGCCGCCATCAACTTCGAAATCCGCAACCAGTGCGCTGTCGAAAACGACGAGAACGATACCGCCTGGAGCCGCGCCATCCCCGCCATGCGCTTGGGTGCCGGCAAATCCCGCATCTCGAACTCCTCAGCCGCTTTCTGGCTCCCCTCCACCGCAGTACACCCGAGCCTTGCGGCCTTGCCCGATTTCGTGCTAAAAAAAATGCACGAATTACCCACCAATCCCACCTCCGAACCCATACCAGGGCTTCACAAGCCCATCCCATGGCTTCCCCATTCGTGATAACGTCTATCTGGCTAGTTATAACGTCTATAAAAGGAACGCCACCACCCAAATGAATCGCCGCAACATCCTCAAATCCATCGCCAGCGCCGGCCTCGCCACCCTCCTCACCCCCCGCGAGGAAAAGGCCCAGCAAGCCGTAGAAAAAGCCGTTCGCGGCCTCTCCCGCCCCAAAATCAAAGACATCACCGTCATCGAAACCGCCCCCGCCGGCGTCCGCCTCGACGTCGTCAAAATCACCACCGATCAGGACGGCCTCTACGGCTACGGCTGCGCCACCTTCACCCAGCGCGCCGACCTCATCAAGCCCGCCGTCGATCGCTACCTCAAGCCCCTCCTCAAAGACCACACCGTCGATAAAATCGAAGACATCTGGCAGACCTGCTACGACAGTTCCTACTGGAAAAACGGCCCCGTCCTCAACAACGCCATCAGCGGCATCGATCAGGCCCTCTGGGATATCAAAGGCCGCATGGCCAACATGCCCGTCTACGATCTCGTCGGCGGCAAATGCCGCGAAGCCGCCGATGTCTACGCCCACGCCGATGGCAACGAAATCGCGCAGGTCGTCGACAACGCGAAGCGCTACATGAGCCAGGGCTTCCGCAACGTCCGCATGCAGGTGAGCGTCCCCGGCTACCAGGGCTACGCCGGCGGAGGCGGTGGCGGCGTGCCCCCCGTCAAAGGTCTCGCTCCCGGCCCCGTCTTCGAACCCCTGCCCTACATCCGCCGCGTCCTGAAAATGTTCGACACCGCGCGCGAGCAACTGGGCGACGACGTCGGCCTCCTCCACGACGTCCACGAGCGCGTCACCCCCAACGAAGCCGTACGCTTCGCCAAAGACCTCGAAAAATACCATCTCTTCTTCATGGAAGATCCGCTCTCGCCCGAAGACATCGACTACTTCCGCCAGATCCGCCAGCAGTGCTCCACTCCCATCTCGATGGGCGAACTCTTCAACAGCCCGCACGAATGGACGCCCCTGATCACCGAACGCCTGATCGATTACATCCGCTGCCACGTCTCGCAAACCGGCGGCTTCACTCCCGCCCGCAAGATCGCCATCCTCGCCGAGCAGTTCGGCGTCAAGACCGCCTGGCACGGCCCCGGCGACGTCTCCCCCATCGGTCACATGGCCAACGTCACGCTCGACGTGATCAGCTACAACTTCGGCATTCAGGAATACACGCCCTTCAACGCCCGCACGCAGGAAGTCTTCAGCGGCTGCCCCGTGATGGAGGACGGTTATCTCTGGCCCGGCACCAAGCCCGGCTGGGGCATCGAGGTGGATGAAAAAGCCGCCGCGAAATATCCGTTCACCAATCCCTCCAACGGTCTCAACGGCGGCTGGGGAGAACTCCGCCGCAGCGACGGCCAAATCATCAAACAATGATGCGCCTGATTCTGCTTCTGGTCCCGGCGATTGTGTCCGCACAATCGCCGGCATCGGATCGGACTGCCCTCATGACCCGCATGCGCGACGCCGCCCTGACTTATGCGGACCATCTTCAGGATTTCCTCTGCACCGAACTGATGACCCGCAGCGCGGATCAGTCCGGCTCCGGCAAACACTACAAGCTGCTCGAAACACAGGAACTCGAACTCGGCTACATCACGCATCAGGAACACTATCGGCTGCTCAAAGTAAACGGCAAGACGACCGACCTCGATAAGCGCGTCAAACAAGGCTACTGGAAGCCGGGAGGAGAATTCGGCAGCGCTCTCCGCTCGATCTTCGACCCGAAATCGGCGGCGCAGTTCGAGTGGGATCACGAGGAATCGTCCGCTGGCACGCGCTCGTGCGTGTTCCGTTACCGTGTGGCGGCCGCAACCCGCGCCTATATTATTCAGGCCGACGCCGACCACGTCGGCATGGCCCTTCGTGGCTCTGTCACGGCTGACTGCGATACCGGCGAAGTCACTCACATCGTAACGGAAACCGAACCGGCCTCCGTGAAACGTGGCACTCAGGACGTCGCCATCGGGATGCAACTCGATCTTCGCTACGGACCCGTCCCGATCGGCTCCAATACCTTCCTGCTCCCGCAGGATGCCATCGAAATCGGGATTTTCGGCAAGACGCTGACCAAGGCGGAAATCAAATTCCAGCAGTATCGAAAATACGACTCAAACTCGAATATCGTTTTCGACGATGGCTCACTTCCAGCGAAATAGCTTCAGCGCCAGCGTAAAACAAACCACCATCCACCCACCCAGCACCGCCATCTCCGGCCACACCTGCGCCAGCCCCGCCCCCTGCAGCATATTCGCGCGCAGCGCATCGATAATCGCCGTCAGCGGCAGCGCCCGAATCACCGGCTGCAGAAAATCCGGAAAACGTTGCGCCGAAAAAAACACGCCCGAAACAATCCACATCGGCATCATCACCGAATTCGTCAGCCCCGATACGCCTTCAATCGTTCGCACCCGCGAAGCAATCAGCAGCCCCAGCGAACTGAAGCACAGCGACCCCATCACGCACAGCGCCGCGAAACTCACCAGCGAGCCGCGCACCGGCACACCGAACACCAGAATCCCGAAGCCCAGCAGCGTGCTCACCTCCACCACCAGCATCGCCAGCCGCGAGAGCAGGAATGAGAGCAGGTACTCATGTCGCGGCATCGGCGTCGCGATGAGCCGCTTCAGCAGCTTCTTGCGGCGCGCGTCCACCACGCCGAACGCCAGGCTCCAGATCGAACTGCCCATGATGTTCATCCCGAGCAGCCCCGGCACCAGAAAATCGATATACCGCGACCCCGGCTCCCGCAGCAACAGGTCGCCCGCTTTCACCGGATCCACCCGCCCCGCCGCCTTCTGCACCGCCCGATCCGCCAGCATCCGCGCCGACCGGCCTTCCGGATTCGTATCGTCGTACTGATACACAACTCCGCCGTTCCCAGGCTCCGCAATGAGCGCAATCTTCCCGGCTCGCAGCGCCGCATCGGCGGTCCGCTCATCCAGTTCCTGCACATCCAGCAGCTTCTCCTGCCGCAGCGCCCTCACAACCTCCGGCGTGACCGCGCCCACCCGCAACACCTCCGCCGGCCGGTTGCGAAACGCCAGCCCCAGCCCCGCAGCCAGCAGAATCGGAAACAGAAACACCCAGAACAGCGCTTCCGGTTCTCGCATGAATTCGCGAAAACGCACCAGCGTCAGCTGCACCATGGGCTTGTCGAAGAAGCTACTCTTCACGCAGATGCCTCCCCGTCAGCGCCACAAACACATCTTCGAGCGTCGCCGAATGCGTGCGCAATTCCGCCAGCGGAATCCCCTGCCGCGTGATCTCATTGAGCAGCGCAGGCACCGCGCGATGCAGTTCGTTCACCTGCATCCGCACCGTCCCCTCTTCCACCCGCACATCGTTCACGCCTTCGATCGCGCGCAGCGGTTCCGCATTCAGACTCTGTCCGCTGCCGCACGAAAACTCCACCACATTCTCGCCGCCAATCGACGCCACCAGCTCCCGCGGCGTGCCCAGCGCAATCTGCCGTCCGTGATCCATAATCGCCACGCGATCGCAAAGCTTCTCCGCCTCATCCATGTAATGCGTGGTCAGTAATATCGTTCGCCCCTGCCCGCGAAATTCCTCGATCACATCCCACAACTGCCGCCGCGCCTGCGGATCCAGCCCCGTCGTCGGCTCATCGAGAAAAAGCAAATCCGGATCTCCCACCAGCGCGCACGCCAGCGCCAGCCGCTGCTTCTGCCCACCGGAAAGCCCACCCACCCGCGATTTGCTCTTCTCCCCCAGCTGCATCAGCTCGATCATCTCCGCCGCCGCAGGCCCCTGATGATAAAAGCTGCGAAACAACCGCACCGTCTCGAACACCGTCAGCTTGTCCGATAGCTGCGTCTCCTGCAGCTGAATCCCCAGCCGCTGCCGCAGCGCCATCGCCTCGCGATCCCACCGCATCCCGAGCACTTCCACCTCGCCCGAATCCGGCGTCGTCAGCCCCTCGCAGATTTCAATCGTCGTCGTCTTCCCCGCCCCGTTCGGACCCAGCAGCCCAAAGCATTCGCCCCTGCGCACATCGAGATCGAGGCCGTTCACCGCCACCACGTCGCTATACGCTTTCCGCAGGCCGCGCACGTGAAGCGCGGATTCGGCCGCCGTTACAGACATAGCGTCATTATCGCGTCAGGCTTGTCATCGCCGGCTTGTCATCGCCGGCTTGTCGTCGCAGCGTTATCATCGGGACATTGTCGATGAGCGGCGCAGCCCGGGGTGCATTGTGGACACTAGTCGCGTTGGCCGCATTCTTCGCGGCCGATAGCCTGCTATTCCGCACCACCTGGTACGCCCGCCATCTTTCGCCGGACTCCTCCGCCGGCGCGCTTGAATATCAGCTACAGTGGCTGCAGCGCGCGCCCGCTTCAACAGCGCCCGAAGTTCTCGTCATCGGAGATTCCCGCATCGCCGAAGGTTTCTCCGCACCCACGGCCGATGCCGCCATCCATCGCCGTCTCCACTTCTGGAATTTCGGCACCGGCGGCACCACCCCGCGCGTCTGGTATTACACGCTCCGCGCGGCAGATCCCACGCGCCGCCGCTTCGCCGCCATCGTCATCGCGCTCGATAAATACCCGGACCGCGACTGGTTCGCCGAATTCGAAGATCGCAAAACCGATCAAAGCTATCTCGTCATGCAACTCGGTCTCGGCGATTGCCTCAATTTCGCGTCCTCCATGACCGCCATGACCTCGCGCCTGCATTCGCTCTTCGCCTGCGTATTTCGCGGCGTCGCCCTGCGTCCCGATGTTCAGGACTTCCTCGCCAACCCCGAAGCCCGCCTCGAACACGCAGCCGACTCGCTCCACAACGGCCTCCGCTACATCGACGACTACGCAGGAAAACCCGAATCCCTGCGCGGCCTCACCGCGGACTGGCCCAGCCGCACCCTCCATTTCCCCGCCGACGTCGCCGAACCAATCCGCGCCAACGTCACTCAATTCGTTCTTCCCGAAGAAGTGCCGAACACCGGCGCGATGGCCCGCTATCGCCAGCGCTGGCTCGGCGGCATTCTCGATCTCTACAAGGACTCGCCGACTAAAATCATCTTCGTCCAGCTTCCCCGCGGACCCCTCGTAAACCCGCAAACTCCCAACGGCCCAGGCTTCGTCGACTCCGCCTCGAAGCTACCGCGAGTCACCGTCCTCCCCGCCGATACCTTCACCGATCTCGAACGTCCCGAATTATTCGCCGACGGCCTCCACCTGAACCGCGAAGGCCGCCCCATCTTCAGCCAGCGCCTCGCCCAAAATGTGGACGAAATCCTCGCCGGAGGCAGCCGCTAACATGCTCTTCACCACTCCGGAATTCTGCCTCTTTCTGGCCGCAGTCCTCGCCCTCTTCTACGCGCTCCCAGAGCCAGCCCGCAAATACTTACTCCTCGCCGCCAGCCTCTATTTCTACATCGCCTGGATTCCGCGCTACGTAGTCATCCTGCTGCTCCTCATCACCATCGACTACCTCGCCGCCCTCTGGATCGAAAGCCGCCAGGGCCCTCCGCGCCGCGCCGCCTTAGTCGTAAGCCTCTGCGCCAACCTCGGCCTGCTCGGCTATTTCAAATACGCCAACTTCGCGCGCGAAACCTTCCTCAGCCTGTTCCACCCCGCCGCCCATTTCGAACCCCTCGCCATCATCCTCCCGCTCGGCATCAGCTTCCACACCTTCCAGAGCATGTCCTACGTGATCGACGTCTACCGCAAAAAACAACCAGCCATCCGCAACTACATCGACTACGCGCTCTTCGTTTCCTTCTTCCCGCAACTGGTCGCCGGACCCATCGTCCGCGCCGAAGAATTCTTCGCCGATTATTTCCACTGGCGTCCGCCCACCGCCGCAGAATGGCAACAAGGCGTTTCCATGATGCTGACCGGCTACATCAAAAAACTGGTCTTCGCCGACCAATTCTCCCTCGTGTCCGACCGTTACTTCGCCAATCCCGCCGCCCTCCCCGGCCTCTTCCCCGCCTGGACCGCCTCCCTCGCCTTCGGCCTCCAGATCTTCTTCGATTTCTCCGGCTACACCGATATCGCCATCGGCGTCGCCCTGCTCTTCGGTTTCCATTTCCCGGAAAATTTCCGCCGACCCTATCTCTCCGCCACCATCACCGAATTCTGGCATCGCTGGCACATCACGCTCTCCCACTGGCTCCGCGACTACGTCTATATCTCGCTCGGCGGCAATCGCAAAGGCGCATGGCGCACCCGTCTGAACCTCATGCTGACCATGCTGTTAGGCGGGCTCTGGCACGGAGCCAGCTGGAACTTCGTCATCTGGGGCGGCTATCACGGCCTGCTGCTCTCCGTCGAGCGCATCGTCTGGGGACGCAACGAACGCACCGGCATCGCGCGCCTCCCGCTCGCCATCCTGACCTTCCTGCTGGTCACCATCGGCTGGGTTTTCTTCCGCGCAAAAACGCTCACCGCCGCGCTCTACGTCATCGCCCAGATGTTCACGGGCGAAACCCAAAATCACTCTCTGCTCAGCCCCTGGCAATGGCTTCTGGCGATCGTGTCACTCACTATCGCGCTAGCCGAAGAACACAGGCACTGGCTCACCCGCCTCGCCCGGGCCCCGTTCTGGATACGCACCACCGCAGCCGTCGCCGCGCTCCTCGTCATCGAACTTTTCACCGCCACCGACCTCTCCATCCCCTTCGTCTATTTCCAGTTCTGACTCTCATTTCACGGATTTGGCCTTTAGCCAAACCGCGCTTTGGTTTTCGCCCAAACGCAATAACATGCGCTATGAAATCAAGGTCTGTAGCGATGGCTCATGCAAGTTCAGCCATACCTGATGATTTCGCCGCTTTCGCATTTCAGCTTGATAAGTGTTAAGCTACAGGCTACAGTCTGCCGATGAAAATACGCAGCTTTGACCATAAGGGCCTGAAACGGTTCTACAAGGAGGGCAACGCGAAAGGCGTTCCTGCCGACACCGTGGACAAGCTGCGGAAGATGTTCGCATTTCTCGACGCCATGCAGGAGGCCGAAGAATTGCCGGCGCTCGCGAGTTGGAAGGTTCACACATTGACCGGCGACCGCAAAGGCACATGGAGTTTAAGCGTTACGGGCAACCGCCGCTTGACCTTCCGTATAGACGATGAGCGCGAAATCTGCGACGTAAATTTAGAGGATTACCACTAGCGAAAGGGAGTGCCGACTATGCCCATGAAGAACCCGCCGCACCCCGGCGATTTCATCCGAACGGAGATCATTGAACCGGCTGGCCTGTCTGTCACCGCAGCGGCCGCCGCGCTTCAGGTGTCGCGTCCTGCCCTGTCCGGTTTACTGAACAGCAAGGCCGACCTGTCCGGGGAAATGGCGCTACGCATCGAGAAGGCTTTCGGCGTGAAGATGGAAACGCTGATGCGAATGCAATCGGCTTTCGACATTGCGAAGACCCGCAGCCGCGAGAAAGAAATCCGCGTCCGGCGATTTCATCCCCGTGCCGCCGAAGTCCACCTTTGACAGGCTCCCTGGCGGAGCTACGATTAGCGAAACATGCGGGAACCACAAGACGCAAAAGCATGGCCTTTCGATTGCGCAGATTGAAGCCCTTTTGACCCGCAGTCCACGCATAGCTCCGGATCGCAAACACTCGGCGGAGGAAGATCGTTCCATTGCCATCGGGAGAATAGCAGGGCGTCCCGCGTTCGTGGCCTTCACGATCCGGGTCAAAGACAAACGCCGTTTCATCCGCCCCGTGTCCGCGCGGTTCATGCATGCGAAGGAGGTTGCCGCTTATGAAAAAGAAAGTGCCACAACTGAAGAAAGTGCCACAACTGAAAACGGCTAAACAAGCTGAAGCTTTTTTAGCCCAGGACCTGTCCGCCCTCGATTTCTCGCAGTTCAAACCAGCGAAGTTTGAATTTGAGAAGAAGGACGACCAGATCAATATGCGCGTACCCAGGCCGCTGCTGGCAGCTGTGAAGGCGCGAGCCAGAGCGCGGGGTATTCCCTACACGCGCTTCATTCGGGAAACTCTGGAACGTGCTCTTGCCTCGAAATAGCAACGCCGCAACGTGCTGCTGAAAGGGTAAGTTTCGCGGCGCTTCCCTTGCCCCGTGCGGGCTGCCGGGACTCCGTTTTTCTGGAGTTATGGCGGCAGACAGTAGTTCCGGACTCCGGACGCACTACGCAAGGTAATTCTGTCGTGTCGCGCAATATACTGAGAGGCAGGCAACAAAGCGCATAATTGCGCGTCGGCGAGCAGGGAAAGGATGATCATGAAGGTATTCGTTAGCTGGAGCGGTGAACGAAGCCGCATCCTCGCACAAGCATTACACGGCTGGCTGCCATTGGTACTGCACTACGTGAAGCCGTGGCTTTCGGATGCCGACGTTTCAGCGGGCGATCGCTGGGCCACAGTGGTCGCCAAAGAACTTGAAACGTCCAACTTTGGGGTCATCTGCGTGACGCCGGAGAATCTCAATTCGCCTTGGGTGTTGTTTGAAGCCGGGGCGCTCGCGAAAGCCATGCAAGGGGCGAAGGTCATCCCGTTGCTGTTTAATCTGGAATTCAGCGATATAAGCGGCCCGCTGGCTCAGTTCCAAGCGAAAAAATGGGATCGGGACGGCGTGGCCGAAGTGGTTGGCTCGATCAACAAGTCGACTGATTCCGCCGTACCGGATGATCGTAGGATCCAGTTGTTTTCCGCGCTTTGGCCTGAGCTCGAGAAACAACTCCAGGCTATACCTCATGAAGCCCCGACGGTGAAACATATGAGGCCGCATCACGAAATTCTTGAAGAATTGGTGTCGAGCGTTCGTGGCCTTGACGCCCGGTTTCGCGAGATTGAAGGGTCCGTATCGGAGCACGGGCCTCGGTCCCGGAGGAGATTCCGTAACTTCCACCCAATGATGATGGAAGAGATGTCGCACATGATTTCCGAGGAGGGCGACGATCCGATTTCGCTCCTGATGTTTGCGGGAATCCTACGGGACGATTTCCCGTGGGTGGCAGAAGCGATGGCTGAAACCTATCGAGAGATTCGCGACGGAGATGCGAAATCCTCTCAAAGAGCCATCGAACGCCTACGCCGGTTCATAAAGGGTATTGCACGCCGGGACCTCATGATGGAGTTCGCCGGCCCGTCAAAGGAAGCGCACATGATGGCGATGGAAATGCCGAGGATGCTTGACCATTTCCTCCACCGCTTTGAGATGCGCAGAATCAGCGCCCCGGGCGAGATCGAAGGCGACAGCTTAGGTGGCACTGACCCTCCGAAGGGGTAGCGTCGTCCTGGCCTCCGGCGAATTCCTCGCCCTGCGCCGCGGCGTTTGGAGCGCCTCGGATGCCTCTATGAAGCCCGCCGCTGGCCCAGCCCCTCAGCGATCATCGCGGTGACAAGAGTGTTCAGGCTCACGCCTTCCTGACGGGCCTTGGCGGCCAGGCGCGAGTGAAGACTCCGGGGCACGCGCTGCCGCCATTGCCCACTCGCTGCAGCCGGATTCGGAACTGCGTCACCGTGTTTAACGCAATTCATGAGGTAAGCCTTCACTGCGTCTGAGCCATGCTTCAAAGCTTCCTCCGGACTCTCCCCATCGGAGATGCACCCAGGCAGGTCCGGATACTCAATAGCAAATCCGCCGCCATCCGCTTCGGAGAGCGGACGAATAGTAAATGGGTAGGAGTGAATGAGGGCTTTATCGATCTTCATTATTCTCACCTATGGTACTGACGAAGTCTACAAACAGACGAACATACACCGGTTTGATCGGCCGATGCGCGGGAACGGAGAGCCGCCCTGCAGTGGCGTGCCGGAAAATGACGTGGCTTGTCCCGTGTTGATCGTGATCGATGCCCAGACTGCGCGCGACCACTTTCAAATCCTCGATCCGCCAATCGCGCGGATTCCGCTGCATTTTGGCTACGATCTTCGCCGCGTTTGACACACAGAAATGGTATCACAGGCGGTACCATTGGCTCCGCAGAGCCACCCGATTAGAAATAGGTCTGCGTAAACGGCGTAGTGTTCACAGGAATACGCACGCCAACTCCCAAAACCCG
>Ga0302140_10000193_pt1 | contig 71351 bp, 68 predicted proteins | sample I_Bog_E1_1_FD_202095 | JGI IMG/M metagenome (GOLD analysis project Ga0302140, IMG submission 202095) | Peat permafrost microbial communities from Stordalen Mire near Abisko, Sweden - I_Bog_E1_1 | ecosystem: Environmental > Terrestrial > Soil > Wetlands > Peat | place: Sweden: Abisko, Stordalen... | reverse complement strand
GCGCTCGAATGGGCAGGCGCAGGCGCGTTTGTGAATGAAATTGCGAAGGGCATCCATTCCGCGATTGGAGAGCAGGGCGTTTTGCTCTCCGGAGGCCAGCGTCAGAAACTGGCGCTGGCCCGCGCGCTGCTGCGCAAGCCGGATTTTCTGATCTTCGACGAACCGACCAATCATCTGGATGAAGAAGCCATTGTGATCCTGCTGCACAATCTGGCGAGATTGCCGTTCCACCCGGCCGTGCTGATCATTTCGCACGATCCGATCGCGCAGCGTCATGCTTCGCGCGCATGGCGGCTGGAGGGCGGATGTTTGAGCGAAGTGGTCGCGCTGACGCCTAAAGCCCGATGACAAAGGGCGCTGCGGTCGCGGTAGTGGTCATGGGAGATATCGCCCGCAGCCCGCGCATGCTCAATCATGCGCGTGAAATGGCGGCGCACGGCTTCGCGCCAGTGCTCATTGGCTATCATGCACGCGAGTTCGGGCGCGAATTCGAACCACCGGCGGGCGTGCGCGTGGCGGGTCTCGATGGCGGAAAAAGCGCGCCGCGCGATAGTACGGGGCTGCGGTTCGTCATTACCGCCGGTTGGCGCATGAGCCGGATCTTCTTCGCGTTGATTGGCACTCTGATTGGGGAAAAGCCCGAAGCGATCCTGCTGCAGAATCCTCCGTCGTTTCCCACCCTGAGCGCTGCCACGCTCGCGGGAAAATGGCTGGGCGCGAAGGTGGTTGTCGACTGGCATAATTACGGTTTTTCGCTGCTGGCCCTGCGTCTTCACGGCGATTCGCACTGGCTGGTGCGTCTGGCGCGCTGGTATGAATTTCGCGCGGGCCGCCAGGCAGGCGCGCATCTCTGCGTCTCCCAGGCAATGCGCGCCGATCTGTTGCGCCACGGCATCGCCGCCGCAGTGCTGTACGATAAGCCGCTGGCGCTGCGCACCGGTGCACCCGATGCGTTGCCGTCATCGCTGCGCATGATCGCGGTCTGTCCGGCGGGCTGGACCGCCGATGAAGACATGGAATTGCTGCTCGCCGCTCTCCACTTATTGCGCGACACCGCCCTCACCGTCTACATTACGGGTGAGGGGATGAAGAGAAAAGAACTGGAACCGGAGCTGCAGGCGCTGCGCGCGAGCGGGGTTTTGGTGGATACAGGCTTCCTGCCCGAAAACGATTACTGGAATCTCATTGGCCGTGCGGATCTGGGACTAAGTTTGCACCGCTCCAGTTCAGGGTTGGATCTTGCGATGAAAGTAGTGGATCTTTTTAGCGCGGGCGTTCCGGTGTGCGCGCTCGATTATGGCGGCAGCATTGCGGAGCAAATCGAAGAAGGAGTGACGGGTTTTTTGTTCCATACAGCTCAGGATCTGGCTGGTTTGCTTCGGCGGCTGGCAGCGGCGCCGGAGACGTTAGCGCCCATGCGCCGCGCCATCGGTGAGCGCTGGCGCGATTCGCCAGGCCAGCGAACCTGGCACGATGAATGGCAGCGGGCCGCATTGCCCGCGTTCGGGACGAAATTGTGAAGAGGCCAGGTGTCCTGATCGCGCATCCGTATCTGCATCCTTCCGGAGGCGGAAACTCCGTGGCGGCATGGGCTGTGGAAGCGTTGCGCTACGATTACGAAGTAACGCTGGCACTGCTGGGACCGGTGGATTGCGAAGCGGTCAATCGCAGCTTCGGTACTTCGCTGCGCCCGCGAGACTTCACGCTGCGGATTGCGCCGCCATCCCTGCGGGCGCTGCTGCGGTGTTTCCCCACGCCCGGCGCGCTGTTGCAGCAGTGCGTCACGATGCGCTGGGCGCAGACGCTCGACAGGGAGCGGCGCTTCGATGCGCTGCTCAGCACACAGAACGAGGCGGATCTGGGCCGCGCCGGCCTGCAATACGTGCACTATCCCTGGGCCTATCTGCCCCGGCCCGATGTCGAGATGCACTGGTACCATCACATCCCCGGCGTGTTAAACGGCTATCGGGATTTCTGCCGCAAGGTCGCGCGCGCTTCGGACGAGGGGCTCAGACGAAACCTTTCGCTCGCCAACTCGGAGTTCGTATCGGACCGCATTCGCGACGTGCACGGCGTGGAATCGAAGATCCTCTACCCGCCCGTTCCCGGCGGATTTCCGCCCATCCCCATGGCAGAGCGTTTGAACGGCATTGTCGCGCTCGGCCGCATGCACGGCTGCAAGCGCTGGGAACTGGCCGTCGAAATTGCAGATCGAGTGCGCAGCCGCGGCGCGGAACTCTCTCTCACGCTGATCTCGCACCGCGACGATTCCGAATACGGCGCGCGCCTCGAAGCATTGGCCGCTGCGCGGCCCTGGTTTCGCATTCTCTATAATCTGCCACGCCACGAACTGGTGCGGGAAGTGGCGCGGCATCGTTACGGACTGCACACCATGGAAGACGAACATTTCGGCATCGCCCCGGCCGAATTGCAGCGCGCCGGCTGCATCACGTTCGTGCACCGCTCCGGCGGCCCCATGGAGATTGTCGGCCACAAAGAAGAGCTCATGTTCCGCGATGCGGCCGAGGCCTCCGAGAGGATTTATCGCGTCACGCAGGATGCGAACCTGGCCGACGAACTGCGGCGCTTTGCCGAGGAGCGCGGCCGGTTCTTCTCCGAAGATCGTTTCTGCAGGGAACTGCGCGGCTACGTGCAGGCTTCGATCGCCACCACTACCGTCGGCGCCCGCTGAACGTGCGAGGCAGCAACAGCACGTCCGTATTGATCTGCTCCGGCGTGATCCCGGCGACCAGAGCGCCGAACTCCGCAATGGGACGCGGAACTACGCTGGCACCGAGGCGAATCAGGTCGGGCGCTGTGATAAAGCGATCGAAGTGCGCGGCCACGGTTTCCGCAAAAACATCCAGCGTTCCCTGCCTGCGCAGTGAATGCGGTTCCACTTCCGCCCACAGCGGCACGCCGCGCGCCCAGAGATCGCGCCCCGATTCGATCACGGCCAGTTCGCAACCCTGCACGTCCGCCCAAACCAGCGCGATCTCGTCCGCATCCAGTCCGGCCGACTTGACAATACCGGAAAGCGTGTCGGCTTCCACATCTTCATACGCCGCCGCATCATCGGCGCCCGCCATGAAGTGGCCTCCCGAGGTTTCGGTCAGATGCATGCGCAGCCGTCCCGGCTGAAGCGCCACTGCCTTGTGCGCGAGCAGAATCTTATCCGTGAACGCGTTCGATTCCACATTCTGGCGCAGCCATGAGAAATTCGCCGCAATCGGCTCAATCGCCAGCGCCCGGCATCCGGTCGCCTGCACTATCGGGAGACACGTTGTGCCAATATTCGCCCCGGCATCGATCACAACATTTCGCGAACCCGAGAGAACGCCGAAGTGCAGCGCCCATGCGAGCAGCGCCTGTACTTCGGCCACCTGGAATCCGCCATCCACAAACAAGTACCAGCTGATGTCGTCGTAAGGCACTACCCGTATGTTCCACAGCAGGCCGCCGCGAGTGAAGCGAACGGGATCGACGCCAGTTTTCGCCATCAGTTCCCACGCCAGGATTCGCCTGCGTCGCTCGCTCAGCGATTGAAGAAAGCGTTCCAGAAGCCGTCTGCGCAACCTGATCAGCGACGTTCGCATCGAACCATCATAACCGGGCTAACCGGGCTTACGATAAACGAGTCTGGCCCCGTTCGAAATCCAGCAGACGCCGCTTCAGTTCCACGCCGTACGCGTAGCCCGTCAGCGAACCATCCGCGCCGATCACGCGATGGCAGGGCACCACAATTGCAATCGGATTGGTGGCGTTCGCGCGCCCCACCGCGCGCGCCGCGCCCTCGCTGCCCACGCGCGTTGCAAGTTGCGCGTAGCTGACCGTCTCGCCGCACGGAATGCGCAGCAGTTCCGCCCAAACGCGCTTCTGAAATTCCGTGCCTTCCGGCGCCATCGGCAGATCGAACGTGGTTCGCTTGCCCGCAAAAAACTCGTCGAGCTGCCGCTTCACTGCCGGATTGCCTGCTGTTTTGCCCACTGCGGTTCCGTTCGTCTTTGCAGCGCCGAACTTCAGTTCCGTAAGAGCCCCGTCCGCGTTCACGGCTGCCTGTAGTGGTCCGAATGGTGTGTTGATTGTCATATATTTTTAGCCTCCGCGTTCATTGTTCAGGCTTGCCCAGACGTGGCAGGCCGCCAGACTGCGAAAGGGCGCAAAGCGATCGAGCGCCCGCTTCACTCCGGCTTCGTCGGGACGTTCGCCACCCAGTTCCGCCAGATCCAGAGCCGCCAATCCGCGCGCGAGACCGGCATCGCCCGCCGGCAGGCAATCGGCAAAACCGGCGCCGCGCAAGAATACATATTGCACGGTCCACGGACCCACGCCGCGAATGGCGCCCAGCAATCGCGCGGCATGATGCGCAGACAGTTCGCGCAGGCGCGAAAGCGGCACTTCGCCCGAAGCCACGGCGCGCGCCGCAGCCAGCAGATACTCCGCTTTCGACGCTGAAAACTTCAGCCCGCGCAGAAATTCCACATCCACACCCGCAACCACTTCGGCGGAAGGAAACGCCTTCAACCCACTGGCGTGCGGCCTTCCCAGCGCAGCGATCAGGCCGCGCCTCAGAGTCACCGCCGCCTGCAGACTGATCTGCTGGCCCATAATCGCCCAGCCCAGCGCCTCCCACAAATCGGGGGTACAGGGAATCCGCAGCCCGCGCTGTTGCCGGAACATTCCGGCTATGGCGTCGTTGTTCGTCTTACCTGCAAACTGGCGCTCAAACGCCGCCACATCGGATTCGAAGCCCAGCATGCGCAAAACGGCATGGTGCGCCTGATACGCGCATCCCGCATCGGTGCGGCATCGGGCGGCTTGCCTGCCGAACTCAACCTCCACAGCGACCGCGCGCCCCTCCGACTCAAAGCACTTACAAAATCCATGCTCGCCGACCCGCTCACTCACGCCCTCTTTATCGCGACCGAAGAACGCGAGAATCTCGCGCGTCCGGTAATCCTTCGGCAACTTCAGCGTGAACTCTTCCGCATCGCCCAGCGCGGCATAAGCCGCTGGCGTCAGTCCCGTGCGCGCGAGAAACTGCTGATGAAACGACGACGCGCTGCCGAAGCCCGCCGCGGCCGCCGCATCGCCGGGCTTCCCGCCCTTCCGCACAGCCTCACATACGGCATCCACACGCAAGCGGCGCAGAAAAGCCCCGGGCGATTCATGCGCGTGCACGCGAAACAAATCGTTCAGCGCCGTCCGGCTCAGGCCGCAGGCGCGCGCCACGTCGGCAATGCCACGGAACGCGCAGGGCTTCGTCCGCACCCGCGCCGCCGTCTGTTCGAACAGGCTCTCATGAAATTCTTCGCCGCGATAGAAGGAATCCGGACGGCAGCGGAAACAGGGACGCAGGCCGCTCCGCCGCGCCTCATCGGGATCGTGAAAGAAGCGAACGTTCTCGCGCTTCGGACGCCGCGCGGGGCACGAAGGCAGGCAGTAGATCCCTGTGCTGACGACTCCGGTCAGAAACTTGCCGTCGTTGGCGCGATCGCGCAGCAGGAACAGCCTGTAGAGCGCATCGCCGTCGCGCACGGAGTCCCAACTCGCTTTGATCCGTACCATGCTTCGATGTTAGCCCCATCCGCCGGGGCTGTCCTCCGGAAACGGCCGTTCAAATCACTTAATCTGCAGATTGAGCACCGGCTGCGCCCTGGTATCGAACGAACTCAGCGTGCGCATTGCACTGGTATGACCCTGGAACTGCGCCTTGACCTCGTAATCGACATCTTTGTTCAGGCCCGAAAAATAATAATCGCCCTTATCGTGAGTAATGTAAGAACGAACCTGCAGCGTGCGCGTATTCTTCAGCTGCACGACGGCGCCAATGATGGGCTTATCGCTGGCATCGGTGACAAAACCGGCGAGCGGCCGTTCCGCCGCGGCTTTTTTCTTATCGTCTTTGGTAGCGCCGGTCTGCCCCTGAGTGGAACTGTCCTCTTTATCTTTGGTCATGACGAACGCGGGCGGCCCGTTGCCGGTCGCGTCCGTGGCCTTGGGATCGGTGGTCTGGCTCAGACCGGGGATCGCCGCGGCCGCGGTCAGCAGCAGCGCCTGTACGGTCATTATTTTCGACATTTAAATAGAAGCCTCTTCCGTAATTTTAAACCCACCACGCCGCAACCGGCTTATCCCGAATCACCAGCGCGTCGAGGAATTTCACCGCTTTTGTCAGACCTTCTTCGGGCGACATGATAGTATCCTCGTGCTCCACCGACAGCACGTAATCGTAGTTGTACATGCGCAGCGTGGAAATAAACTCGCTCCACCATTCCGCTCCGTGGCCGTAGCCACAGGTGCGGAAAATCCAGCCGCGATTGCGCTCATCGGTATAGAGTTTGGTATCGAGCACGCCTGTCTTCGGCAGGTTGCGCTGGTAGATCTGCGTATCCTTCGCGTGAACGTGATAAATGCAATCGTCCAGCACGCGAATGGCGGCGATAGGGTCGATGCCCTGCCAGAACATGTGGCTCGGATCGTAATTGCAGCCTACCGATGGCCCGGCGATTTCGCGCAACCGCAGCATGGTCTCCGGACTGTACGCCACAAACCCGGGGTGCATCTCGATAGCGACCTTCACCCCGTGATCCGCCGCGAACTTGCCGTGCTTTTTCCAGTACGGCGTGACTTTCTTATCCCACTGCCAGGCGAGCAGATCGAGATACTCGGTCGGCCACGGAGTCGTCACCCAGTTGGGATACTTCGCCTTATCGGAATCGCCGGGGCAGCCGGAAAAGTCGATCACTACCGGAACGCCCAACTTCTCCGCCAACAGGACGGTCTTACGGCTGACCTCCTGATATTTCTTCGCGATAGCCGCGTTCGGATGCAGCGGATTGCCATGCGAACTCAGCGCGCTGATGGTGAAGCCGTTGTCGTCGAGCTTCTGTTTGAATTCTTTGAGCGCAGTCTTGCTTTCGAGCAGCGAAAGCTTGCAGTGCGGATCGCCGGGATAGTTGCCGGTCCCGAGCTCAAACGTAGTGACGCCGAGATTCCTCAGCTTCGTCATAACGTCATCGATCGAAAGATGGGACAGCAGCGGGGTAAAAACACCGATTCTCATGGTTCTCCTGGAGCGTGAGTTTCAACGCAATTTAAGGCAAGGACAAGAATATCAGTTGCCCTGCCCGATGGACACGCAACGATGCGAAACCTGCGCTGACGAGGGAGGCAGGACTACCGGCTGCGACGGTGTTGCCAGACAAAGCCTGCGGAGAAAGCCAAAACCGACACGCACAGCGTGGGCCAGAGATGCCAGTGGAGCACAACGAAATAGCCGTCTCCCAGAGGTTCGGAAAAGGTCGCATGATACTTCGTCATGGTTAGAAACGGCGTTGCTTCGACAGCTACTGCCGCGGTGGTGAGAGTAACAAAACCACTCATCGCCGATGTCAGGATATTCACGAAACCTCCCGCAGGCTCAGGAGTCTTGCATTCATCCGATGCTCAGCCATGCGGCGCGCACGCGCCCTGTCCTGCTCTGCTCTCCATCGCTTTCCCGACAGTATTATCGGCAGGAAGCCAGCTAATAGAGCTACAAATATGGCTACAAATATGGCCACTCCCGTGTGCAGTCTCATACGAACAGGATACACTTCCTAAGGCGAAAAAGGCGCGTGGCAAACAGAACCGTTTAGCAACAGCGAGAGCTGTACCATGGGGTCTGAATGCCGCACGCCATTGCCAGGAAGACGTGGTTGCCGCCCGGCTTGGTTTCGGGGCTGTTTATTTCGTCGGTCATTGGCGGCGCGGGCGCGCTCAAACTGCACCGCAATCTCGTCGGGAAAAATCGCTGTCGTGTCAACCGACCGTCATTGTACCCGGGGGCAAACTGACCCTCCACTTTGCGATGCCACATCCCGCCGAGCTTGCCGTCGTAGCCCCCGACGGTACATACTTTTTCCTGGTTTATGATCCGGACACCTCTGCGCCGGGTCTTCGACCGTTGGTTGACAAACCCTCATTCAGGCCGATGAGTGACCTCCAGCTGGATGTCTCAGGTGCGACAGGATCACCCTGGGTCTCCGGACGAACCTCAAATGAGCCGATTTTCAGACTGCCCGGCAAGTACAGATTTGTGCTCACCGACATCCTCGAAACAGATGCAGCCGAGAATGTCTCCCGGTGTATGGTGACCCTGAAACGCGGGAAATAACACCCGACGAAATGCGTTGTACAGAGGACCCTTTACGGAAGGCGAACCTTCGCCCTGTCCTGCTTCACCCTGTGCTTCACGATTCTTCCAATCAGGTCGTAAGGTATCGGCTGACCGAGCGGAAACCGCAGATTGCCTTTCTCGCCCGCGTAGGCCGATATCGCCTTCTTCAGTTTCGCGTCGCCGCTCACCGGCGGATAGAATCCGATGTGTTTTTTGAACGCGGCGAAGTACACCAGAATACCGCTGAGTTTAAAGGCTGGAATACTATAGCTGATCACTTCGTGCGCGTCGGGCGCCGACTCTCGGATCGTCGAGCGGATCCCTTCGAGAACCTCCTGCACGTCAGGCGAAAACCGCGCTATGTAATCATCGATGTTCGTTGGCCTCACCCGGCTCGTTGGCATTAAGGTCTCCATGCACCGCAAGTGTCAACGGGGACACGCGAACGACGCTCATCGTCCGTAATTCTAACCCGAATCCGGGCCCCCTGGAAAAACTTCCTGCTAGCATGAACGTGAGACGCACGCGTGAAGATTTCCGTTGAACACTCCACGGTCTACCGCTACGCCAGCGCGGTACGGCTGGAACCGCAGACCTTTCGTCTCCGGCCGCGCATGACCAACACGCAGAGGCTGACGGCGTTCGAGCTTCGGATTACGCCGACGCCCACGGGCAGCACGGAATGTCTGGATCAGGATGGCAATCTGGCGCTGAATGCGTGGTTCGATGCGTACACCACGGAAATGAGCGTGGTCAACCGGTTCACCGTCGAGATGCTGCGGGAGAACCCGTTCGATTACGTGATCATAGGCGAATCGCTGAGCCTTCCGCTGTGGTACCGCGAGCCGCTGAGCGCGGCTCTGGTGTCCTACCGGAACTCCACGCACGTCGCCGACAGTGTCCAGCGGTACGCCAACGCGGCAGCCGCAGGGCAACGAAACGCGCTCACTTTTCTATCCGGCCTGAGCAGGCAGATTTACGGAACTTTCCGTCAGGTGGTCCGTCCGCAGGGTGCTCCCTGGCAATCGGTCCAGACGTTGAATCAGATGGAGGGATCGTGCCGCGATCTGGCTGTGCTGTTCTGCGACGTATGCCGCGTGATGGGAATTGCGGCGAGGTTCGTCAGCGGCTATGAATGCTCGTCGGCCGGACGCTCGGACTCGTGGATGCATGCATGGGCGGAGGTCTATCTGCCGGGCGTCGGCTGGCGCGGGTACGATCCTGCTCGCGGAATCGCGGTGACCACGGGACATGTCGCAGTGGCAGCCGCGTTCGATTACGACCTGGCGTCGCCAATTTCCGGTCTGTATACCGGCGAATCGGAGTCGCACATGGATGCCTGGATTCGGATGTCGGTAGAGGCTCAGCCACTTTAGTTCGATACGATTGACACCAGCCTTCGTTGCTGCCCTCCACAGCCTGCCGGGATTTCGGTGTCACGGCTATTTGACCGTGGCGCGAAACGAGTGCGTATCTGGTCACGATGACGCCTGGTGGTCGGCCTGGTGGCCTTTCTTACCGTTCCTGGGTGTGCCGTGAGAGCCTCCATCGACCTTATTTCGGTTTCATTTTCAGCGTCATCGCATGATTGCCCAGAAGTCGGCACGACGCGTGCTTGTAGAAACAGGCGAAGGAAGAGGAAACAATGTCAGCGAACACCGCAGTGTACGGTCTGTATAAGAACCGAATGGGCGTAGAAGAGGCCGTGGATGCTTTGAAGCACGGTGGCTTCCGCAACACGGATATTTCGGTCCTGTTCCCTGAGAACAGCGGCACCAAGGATTTTGCCGTTGACAAGGGCACGAAAGCGCCGGAAGGGGCGGTAACCGGAGGTGGTTCGGGAGCCATTGTGGGTGGCGCGCTCGGTTGGCTGACCGGTATTGGCCTGCTGGCGATTCCCGGCTTTGGTCCGTTTATTGCGGCAGGCCCGATTATGGCTTTGCTGGCCGGGGTCGGCGTGGGTGGAGCGGTGGGCTCTATCGTCGGCGGTCTGATCGGAATGGGTATGCCGGAATATGAGGCGAAGCGCTACGAGGGTCGCATTAAAGAAGGAGGCATTCTTCTTTCGGTGCACTGCGACAGCTCCGAATGGGTGAAGCGAGCCGCGGAGTTTCTGAAAAATACCGGCGCCGACGACATCGCATCGGCGGGCGAGGCAACGGCGGATTTCCTTGTTGCCGATAAACCCTCGCACCGGTCTAACGCCCAGGGTCTTTAAAAGAAAGGACAAGAATATGAAGAACGCTCAATCGTTTGAAGAAAAGGCGGCTGGCGTCCGCGAGCGCGCGGCCGAATCGCTTGAATCGGCCGCCGATTCCGTACGTGCCGCTGGTGACGAGGGTGCCGATGCCATTGGCGGCCTGGCGAATCGGGCAGGGCAGAAGCTGGATTCCACCGCCACCTATGTACGAGCCTTCCCTGGTGGCGATCTGCTGGGTGACTTGCGGCACAACGTGCGCCGCAATCCGGTAGCAAGTCTGGCATTGGCGTCCGCCATCGGGTTGGTGGCTGGAATCTCATGGCGCGTTTGCGGCCGAAGTTCATCCGCCGACGAGTGACAGCAACCCCGGGAGTCTCGGTGGGAGGCAATTATGAGAAGAACTTTCGCGTTGTTACTAAGCCCCGTGCTTGCGTTCAGCCTGCTGCTCGCTCAAGGCAATCCGGGCCCGGACGCGCCGAATCGGCCCGCTACCAGGCAATCGGTTCCGAAGGGACCTATTGAGGACCCGAACGCGCCGCAACCGAAGCCGGGCGCGCCGATTCCGGCACAGAAAACGCCGGCCCCGGACCCCAACACTCCGATTCAGGATCCGAATTCACCAGGCATGCCGAACTCGCAGGGAACTTCACCGCCGCCAACCGTACCGAACGGATGATTCTGCACGTTCCGCTGCCGTGGCGCGTCATGCTCTGCATGAACAAGGTCTTATTCGCGTCTCTGCTTGTAGCTGGTGCCACCGCTCTGCTTCTGGCGCAGCAATCACGACCCGCGGGCACAGCGCCGGGGCGCATCGCGACTGGCGGTTCATCGCAATCCCCGATGTACGCGCCCTATGAATTGCTCTCGGTTTTCCCGCAATACACGGCCGCGGGGGAATACCAGCAGGTAGACCCGTCGCAACTGCAATCGCTCGCCGATCAGGGGTGGCAACTGGTCAACGTTTCGCCGTACGTGTATAGGAACGAGGGGCATGACGCCGGCGCGAACGATCCGGCCGCGCCTCCGCCGCCGCTGGTCACTCAGGTTTACCTGGCCTACTTCTTCCAGCGCGCCCGGCTGATGCATTGAGTTGTAATGAATTCAGCGACCCCTCTTTAGTTCGGTGTCGGCTTCTCGGCATGCTGGATCACCAGCGTCTCCACGGCTTCTTTCGCCGAAACCAGCCGGAGACCCAACTGGTCTTCAATCAGTCCAAAGAGAGTGCCGTCATCCAGGCGCACCGCGGTGGCTGCGCCTTTCAGCGTAAGATCGTAAAACCCCTGAATACCCGTTCGGTCCAGCACTGGCCGTCCAACTCCCTGTAGCATCGAGAGTTTCTGCGCAAATTCCGCAAGAGTGGTCTCGGTAAACACAAAGCCGCCGTCGGTCACGCGGGGCAGCGATTCGGCAGCATGATGCATGGAGACATCAGTTTGTGCTTTTGGTGCGGGAAGCCTGGCACCGTGGGGCGCCACCCTTAACTCATACACGGGCTGAAGTCTGGTCTCCCTGCGAAGAAGCAGTTTGAAACGCTCCGCGAGGAGATCCTGCAGCATGATTCTGAGCTCGCTCACCGGCACCGGTGTGGCCGACTTCGCGAAGATTTCGTAGCGTTCGCCACCCAGCGCGTTCGCACCGGAAATCTGATCTTCTCTGACGCCGTATGCCCACTCGATGCAATCCATGAGTTCGACATTCGACATCGTGAGGCGGTTTGCAGTGTATTCGGCTTTCGAGCGCGAGGTGCCCTCAAAACCCGACATGCCTGGCTCCGCGGCCCTGACAGACGCTGCTTCGAACGCGGCGGGAGGCGGTGCGGCGGGGAGGAGGAGCGCGAAAAGAGACAGTAGAATCGCTTGCCGCAAGTGGCGAAAAAGGCCTTCGTTGGGCACCTTTGTAATTTACTACTTTTTTCGCCCCGCAGTCATAGTCGCCATCGATCCGCCAGTAACGGCGCAGCGTGCGCTCTCCGCGTCGCCGGCGCCTATGGGTAAGGCACCGCGTGCGAGCCAGGGATATCCGGCTCCAGCAGCCAGATTTTGCGGTCCTTGTAATACCGGATGATTTCGGCGTTGCGCTCCGCACCCAGATCGTGCGCCCAGATCACATCCTGCCCGTCGATATCGGCGCCGTTGTAGACCCACTCTTCGTGCGGACTCTGGTGACCCGTATAGCGAATCAGAACCACGTGCTGGCTCACCTGATCGCTCAGCAACGAGGCCGCCACCCGATCGCGCTGCGCATTTTTCGGCTGCGACTTTTCAATCGGCTCCTGCCGGATCATCAGCATCCCCTGCGACGCCACTGCCGCGCCCAGCACCAGTACCGGCACCGCGCGCGAAAGAAAACGTCCCGCGGATCTGCCACCGGGATTCCACTCGCGCAAATACCTCAGAGCCTGCACCGCGACAATCAGCAGCGCCACCGTCACCGGCCCCGCATAATGCTGGTAGTAACAAATCTCGATGAACGACCCTGCCACCGCGATCAGCACGCAGATCAGCGGCAGCCGAATACGCCGGTCGCGCCACAGGCTGCGCATGAATAACACCACCAGCAGGCCCGTCAAAGCGCTGCCCAGCAGGGTGGCGGATACCGTCTTCCAGTCCTGAAAGCGCAGCGCGAATAACTGCCACGAACGCGCCTTCTCCCACTGCGCCACTTCCCAGTTCCGATGCAGGTCCGCCATCGCGGCATTGCTGTAAGTTTTCACGCCTTGCAGCGGCTGAAAATTAAACAGCGGGATTTGCGCATACTCGCGCGCATATTCCATGAAGGGCAATTGCATCGCGCTGCCCGTCACGGCGCGGTTGTAGAATCCGGTCGCGATCAGTGCGGGAACCAGCACCGCAGCGATCATCCCCAGAGCCCTCCATCGAGGCCGCGGCCACACCAAAGCAACTGCCACGGGAACGGCGAAAATCAAGCCTTCGAACGGGCGCGAATTACCCAGAATGGCCAGTCCGATCCCCATCGCCACTGCATACCAGATTTGCTTGCGCTGCACCACGCGCGCATATCCGCCCAGCACCAGCGCGCCGCCGGTTGCCGCGACAGCGCCGCCCCAGTAGCTATTCATCCAGTAGCTATCGATGGCCAACGGCATGGCGAGAAACCCGCCCAGCAGTGCCCAGCCCGGCGGCATCCAGCCTTCCAGCGCCCACACCAGCGCGGCCATCATGACGCCGCAACTCAGCCACACTCCGAACCACGGATCCCCCACCGCCGCCTCACCCAGCGCCAGCACCGCCGATTGCGCCGGTGGATATTTGGAGGCATACGTCGGCCTCATTAGCACATAGGGGCTTTCGAAAAAATCCGCCAGCGGATGCAGCGGGTTTGTCAGCCGCCCGCGCGCAAACGTATCCGCGCCCAAAATATAGCCAAATTCGTCGTAAATGACGGGTTTTGGCACTGGCCACAATGGCAGGAGCACCAGCCGCACGGTAAGCACCAGCAAGCCGCAGCCAATCCACGTCGCGCGCCGATGAGACGCGGCCCGCCGCAGCAGGCTTTCCACTTTTTGAAAAAATGCCTCGCCAAACGAAGGCCGGAATACTGCCAGGCCAACTGCGGCGCAGCACGCGAGATATCTCAACGCCAGCGCGAAAGTCATGATCCGGATTTTGACTGCATAAAGGTACAATTCAGTTTGTCACGACCCTCCCCGGCATCAGCGCCTAACCCGTTTCTCTGCGCCCTGCCCGCGATGGCCCTCGCGGCTATGCTGCTGTTGCCCTTCCTCAACACACCTTTCACCATCGACGATCCCCTCTATCTCAACGAAGCGCGCCAGGTTCTGACCGATCCCCTGCATCCGCAGGCCTTCAACGTCGTCTGGTCCACCGACCTCAATCTGCGCGCGTCGCAAATTCTGCCGGGCGGTATCCTCGTCCCTTATCTGCTGGTCCCCACCGCGTTGCTGGGCTACGCGGAATGGGCCGGCCATCTCACGCAAATCCTGCTGCTGCTCGGCGCCATCTTTGGTACCGCGCTCGCCGCCCTGCGTCTCGGGCTGGACCGCAGACAAGCCACCACTGCCGCTATTCTGACCGCAGCGTGTCCCGCAGTACTCGGCATGGCTGGCACCGTTATGCCGGACATCCCCGCCATGCTCTTCACCGTTCTCGGCATGGAGCGCATTATTGTCTGGCGCGATGAACGCCGCTGGCATCAGGCGTTCATGGCCACGCTTTGGCTTACTTGCGCTACCCTCACCCGCACACACACGCTGATCGCCCTCGCCCCGGCCGGTATCTTCCTCCTCGATGGCATTACGCCAGCGGAGATTCGCTCTTCGTTCCGTCGCTTTCCCTCGCGCTTCCTGCCAATCGTATTAACGCCGCTCGCATTTTTCCTCGCCAACGTCCTCACAGCCGATCCCGAACCGGGCGGCGAAAACATCCTGATGACGATGACCAAACTGCCGGGCGGTGTGCGCCTCATCGTCGAAAACGGTTGTGCGTTCCTCGCCCACTGGCTGCTGGTGATCCCGCTCACCATTCCGTGGATCGCGCTGCGTTTGAGGGCGCGCCCATCGAAATATCTGCTGGCTGGCTTGCTCGTTGCCTCGGCGCTTTCGCTGCGCCTTGGTTGGGTTGCCTTCCCCGCCGTCGCGTCGCTTCTTGTATTGGCGGACATCCTCTGGGACGCCATCGAGCGCCGAGATCGCGTACAACTCGCGCTCTGGGTCTGGCTGTTGCTGGCTGTACCTGTCGTTTTCTACGTTCAGTTGCCGTCCAAATATCTGCTGCCTTCGGTGCCTGCGGCGGCAATCCTTGTAGTCCGTCTCATCCCGGCAGCCAGTCGAGCGACGGTTCGCTGGATGTTCCCCGCCCTGGCAGCGGCCGAAGTCATCCTGGGACTGCTGATTCTTCTCGGCGTTCGCGATCTGGCCCAAACGCAGCGCCAGGCCGTCGAAACGCTGATCAGGCCGCACATCGCCATGGGCCAGCGCGTCTGGTTCGCCGGCCACTGGGGCTTCCAGTGGTACGCCGAAGACGCTGGCGCCGAGCCGGTCACGCGCCGCCCGCCGCTCCCGCAGCCTGGCGATATCATTGTCGTCAGCGAGGCCGATTACCCGCTTTTCGCGCAGGACTGGACCGCCCGCACAGTTCTCGACCGCGTGCCTTACACTGGCGACAGCGTCGGCCGCATCATGGATCTTGCCGCCGGGGCCGGTTTTTTCTCCAATCGCTTCGGCTATCTGCCCTGGGCGCCAGGCGCCGGCGAGGCCAACCGCTTCGAGGTCTGGCGAGTGGAATAGTTTCCGTGTGTTAGACTCAAAGTTCTCGGAATCCAGCTCCATGCCCAAATTAAAAACACACAAAGGTGCGTCTAAACGGTTCAAAAAAACCGGGACTGGGAAAGTGGTCAGGCAACATGCCTTCGCCCGCCACATTCTCACCTCCAAGTCGCGCAAACGTAAGAATAAACTGCATACTTCAGTGGTCGCCGATGTTTCCGATCAGGCGAAGTTGCAGCGCATGATTCCCTACTAGACCGCAAAGCGCGTCTGGCGGAGAACCATCGAAAACCCGAGCGAGCGAACGGTGCCACCGCACGTGCCCGATTAGCCGCAATCCATTACATAACAGGAGAAAAACGTGCCCAGAGTTAAACGTGGTACTAAGCGGTCCGACCGCCGCACAAGAACGCTTGCCCTTGCCAAGGGCTACTTCCTCACTAAGAGCAAACTGCACCGTTCCGCACAGGAAGCGGTGGAACGCGCCCTCAAGTTCGCCTATACCGGACGCAAACAGAAGAAACGCGAATACCGTTCGCTGTGGATTGTGCGCATCGGCGCCGCCGCCCGTGAAGCAGGCCTCACTTACAGCACGCTGATTCATGGCCTCAAGCTGGCTGGCATCGATCTGGACCGCAAGGTCCTGGCCGAAACCGCCACCGCGGATGCCTCGCAGTTCACGCTGCTCATCGAGCAGGCGAAGACCGCCCTGGCCGCAGCAGCTTCCGCACCCCAGAAGTAACATGAAGGAAAACGACCCTCTCGACCACCTCGAGGAGCGCATCCAGAAAGCCGTAGCTCTGGTCACCCGTCTCCGCGACGAAAAGCTGTCCACGGAAAAGGTTGCCGATGCCCTGCGCGTCGACCTCGAAGAGGCGCAAAATGCCAATACGAAACTCGAGGCCGAAGTCGAGGCGCTCCGCCAGGAGCGCCAGGTCGTTCGCACTCGCCTCGAAAAACTGCTCGGCCACATCGATCAGCTCGGCGCGGCGTAGCCGATAGCCGGTGGCTGGCCAGTAACAACGGCGTGGCTGGCCAGTGACAGCGGTGTGGCTGAGAAAGCTACAGGCTGTTAAGCTGAAAGCTGAAGGTCCCGGATGTCGAAGCAGCCTGTCCGCGTACACATTTTCAACCAGAGCTACACGCTGCTGGCCGATGGCGACCCCGGCGAAGTAGAGGCCGTGGCTCATCAGATCGATGAGCTAATGGTCAATATCGCCGGTCGCGCCGGCACGGGGGATTCCACGCGCGTTGCCGTCCTCGCCTGCCTTCATCTCGCCGATCAGCTCCGGTCCACCGAAGCGCAGCTTCACCAGCTCGAAGACAAATCCGCGCGCATCGCCGGCATCCTTGAACAGGCTCTGGATGATGCTCACTTAGATAGCGCACAGCTCGAAAACGTCTGATCACATGCCCGCTCCTTACGATGCCTTTCTCCTCGTGTCCTTCGGCGGACCCGAAAAGCACGAAGACGTAATCCCGTTCCTCGAAAATGTGCTGCGCGGAAAGAACGTTCCGCGCGAGCGCATGCTGGAGGTTGCCGAACACTACTACCACTTCGATGGCAAGAGCCCCATCAACCGTCAGTGCGAAGAGCTGCTGGCCGCCCTGCGTACCGAATTCGCCGCGCACAACCTGAACCTGCCTATTTACTGGGGCAATCGCAACTGGCACCCTATGCTGGCCGAAACCGTCGAACAGATGCGTGCCGATGGCATCCGTAACGCCGTCGCGCTCGCTACGTCGGCCTATGGCTCGTACTCCGGGTGTCGCCAGTATCGCGAAGATCTCGATCATGTCACCGCCGCCATCGCCGGAGCGCCCGTCATCGATAAAATCCGCCCGTTCGCGGCCGATCCCGGCTTCATCGAGGCTGCCGCCGCGCGCGTACGCGAAGCGCTCGATCAGCTGCCCGGCGCCGATATCGTCTTCACGGCTCACAGCGTGCCGCTTTCCATGTCGCAATCGAGCCCCTACGTACAGCAGCTCCACGCCGTCTGCAGCGAAGTGCAGCGTCTCATCGGCAAAGGCGATATCGTCCCCACTCTGGTCTTCCAAAGCCGCTCCGGACCGCCTGGCCAGCCGTGGCTCGAACCCGATATCGGCGACTACATCCGCCACACCGATGCCAAACGCCTCATCGCGGTCCCCATCGGCTTTCTCTCCGACCACATGGAAGTGCTGTTCGATCTCGATACGGAAGCCGCCGATATCGCACGCGAGCGCGGTATCGAATTCATTCGCGCCGGCACGGTGGGAACGCACCCGGCCTTCGTCAGCGCCATCCGTAAAATGGTGGAAACAGCCATCGCCGATGGCGTCGACGCGTGTCCGCCCGATTGCTGCAAAGCACCGCAGCGGCCGCCCGCACGTCCGCCCTCATGTCAGCAATGAAACTCATTCTACCCATCGCGATTCTGCTGGCAGTCTGCTGTGTGTTCGCGCAACAGGCCCCGCATGTACCCGTCTATACCTATCAGATTGTTCACGTCTACCCACACGACCGCGGCGCCTTCACCGAAGGTCTCGAATATCGCGATGGCTTCCTCTACGAGAGCACCGGCCTCAATCGCCGCTCTTCTTTGCGCAAGGTCCGTCTCGAAACCGGTGAAGTGGTGCAGCACATTCCACTCGCCGATCAATATTTCGGCGAAGGCATCGCCGTCCTGGGCGACGAGATCGCGCAACTCACCTACCAGACGCAGGTGGGCTTCGTCTATTCCCTGAAGGATTTCCACCTGCTGCGGCAGTTCACTTATAAAGGCGAAGGCTGGTCGCTCACCCACAACGCCACCAGCGTCTTTATGGACGATGGCACCGACGAGATCCGTGTCTGGGATCCGAAAACGCTGGCCGAGCGCCGCCGCATCAAGGTCCATGACGGCGCGAAAGCCATCGACAACGTGAACGAACTCGAATGGGTAGAAGGCGAGCTCTACGCCAACATCTGGCAAACCGACAAAATCGCGCGCATCTCACCTACCACCGGCGCCATTCTCGGCTGGATCGATATGAGCGGTCTGCTCAGCCCGATGTATCGCAATGGCACCGAAGACGTGCTCAACGGCATCGCCTACGACTCGGTTCACAAGCGTCTCTTCGTTACCGGCAAGCTCTGGCCCAATCTCTTCGAGATTAAAATCGTTCCCAAATCAAAATAGGGGCGTCAGTTTTCCGACGGATGATCCACATGGTCGATCACCAGCACCTCAACCGGACCTTTCTGTGCTTCCAGCCTGAGCCCAAGCTGCTCCTTGAGCGCCTCCAGAAACGTCGGACCCGCGGCATCGGCAGGAGGGGCGCCGGGTGGCCCATTCATCTCCGGCACAAATTCCAGTAACACGTCGAACGTACCGCTGAGCCCGGTGCGATCGATCACCGGGCGGCCCGCGAAATTCGCTATCAGGTGGCTGGCAATAAAATCCACCGGCACGTTCCGCGCGCCCGTCCGCATATGGCTCGCTTCGTTCGCGGGCATGCCGAGGAAGCCGCCGCACAGCGCGGGATATCCGCCATCAACCTTCGCCGCGAGTCCCGGCCCGTCAGCCGAGGGAATGGCGGTCGAACACGTGGCGCCTGCCGGATGCGGCCTGAGTTGCGGCCCGGTCTTGCCGGGCTTGTCGAGACTCAGCGCGAATACCGGCACCTGCCGGGTCTCATGGCGCGCCACCATTCCGAAGCGATCCGCCAGCAGCGACTGCATCATCAGTCGCATTTGATTCTTGGTATCCTTCGCCGGATCGCCATCCGTCTTCGCCTCAATATCGAACCTGTCGGCCGTAGCCCACCCGGGCAACTGTGAAAGCACGGACTCGGTCTGATCCCCCGTAATCTTATATGCAAAGAAAATATAGGAAACCAGCGGCAGGCCCCGCGCCGTGAAACGCCCGCCATTGTGACTGTAAACGTCGCCGGGGCCAAGCGGAAAGTTAGAGTAGGCCTGGTCGGTGGATTTGTTTAGCTTGACGGAGATAACGTCAAACGACGGCCGCTGCGCTGCCTGCAGCACCATCCCCAGAAGCACAACCCCCATCGTAAAACGCATGAATGTCGTCAAATCCGCCTGTATGACGCAACTCTATCAAGGCAGGTTGCGGCGATGCCAGCGCGGCGCGTCTGGCCATTTCCTGCATGACGGTGTCGTTGTTGGAAAGCAGATGCACGCGTAACACCTCCATCTGCTCATTGTTCAGTCCGGGCAGCGATCGGGCCAGCGCATGCTCAAGCCCCGTAATGCAATCTGCGAAATCGATTCGATTTCGCAGAAACCTCCGGATAATGACGCGGGTCTGGGCCTTATACTTGTCCACACCCCATGCTCGCCCGTGCGCCCAGGCAAAGTAACCAGGTATAGTACTAGGCGGATTTTACTGTGGCGTCCAGTGCACCGTTGAACGGAACAGGCCATCGACGAAGCCAATCTGGTAAACGAGGAAGGCCCCAAAAACAACGCTCGCCGCGCCGGAAAGCGTCACGAGCCAGTGGTTGAAGCGGAAGAATTTCTTTCCCGCATAGATCATGGGCAAAGACATCGCCGTGGTCATGAGCATCATTCCCAGCATGGTGCCGAAGCCGAAAACCAGCAGGTAAGCCGTGCTCCACAGCGGGCTTCTGATGGTGGAGAGTACCAGCAGCGCAACCGCCGCCGAGCCGGCCAGACCGTGGACCAGTCCGATTACGAGCGGTCTCAGCGTCTGATAAAGGGAGAGGCCTCGGAAGTATCTCGCGCGAAGGAGGGCGATGCGGCCGGATGGCGGCAAATCGGCGCCGGCCACGCCCGGTGGATTGGCGACGGAGCGGTTCGCCCGCGTCCAGTTGACGAGCCCCAGCAGGATCAGCATGCAGGCCACGCAAAACTCCATGGATAAACCCAGCCTGGGCGGTATCACCATGCGAAATACGATGATCGCGGAACCGACGATAAAGATCGTGATGGTGTGGCCCAGCCCCCACATCAGACCGATCATGGCCGAGCTTTTGATGGTGCCCTGCTGCGTCACGATCGTCGTGACGGCCACTACGTGATCGGAATCGGTGGAATGTTTGATTCCGAGGAACAGCCCCAGCGCGACTACCCCGGCGAGCGGAACCATGTTGTCGGCGAAATGAAACGGCTGCAGGACGCGGGCTGGAACGCCCGACGAGAGAACGAGGCCGATTCCCATCGCAACCATGAACGCGGAGGAAAGGAGCGGCAGATTGCGGACCAGTCGATTCTCAAAGCGCAGGCGTGAACTGATCGCGCGTTTTGTGTAGACCACCAGCAGACCCGCCGTCACCAGAACAAAGGCCAGGCCGGCGCTGAAGGCGGTGATCAGGAACAATCCGAAACCGATGCGGTGCAGCGAGAAAGCGCTTAGCAGCACAACCAGAGCGGCCGGGCACGGCACGATCCCGCCCGTGATTCCCAGAATGCAGAGCTGGCGCAGAGAAAGCGGACGCTCCTGCTTCGGGGAGTCGCCGGTGCGCTGGCGCGCGCGAAACCAATGGGAGTGATTTTCGCCCGGGGCGTGGGAATGGTCTGCGCTCTCTCCGGTCCAGTGTCGCAGAAACACGATGATGCCGATTCCGGCAACGCTCAGGCCCGATATCGTCCCGAGCCAGGGATAGAGCTGATCGGGAACGATAAAGCGCGAGGCGTACAGCGTCGCAATTCCCAGAAGGTAAACGCCGGCCATGTGAGAGGCCGTTACGATCAGTCCGAGCAGCCCGGCGTGTCGCGCAGTGCCGCGCGATCCGACGAGATACGCGGCTACAATGGTCTTGCCGTGGCCGGGTTCCAACGCATGAAGCGCCCCGAGGCTCGCGGCGATCAGACCGGCTGAAAACAGCATCCAGAAGCTCAGATTGCCCTGGGTTGAGATCAGCTGAGTGAAGCGATTGCGAGGTGTGTTCTGCGCAGGATTGGCCGAAACTTTCGCCGCTTCCTTTTGTGCGGGAATGGCGGATAGCGTTGGTGAGGATGACAGGGTGACGGCTTTCGTCAGCCGCCGCGGTTGATTCAGGTTTTGGAATGTGACTTCCGCGCCCACGTCCTGCGGCGGGCTCGCGATTGCGTCGGTCGAATAGTTCGTGAGTTGGTTGCTTCTGTCTATGGCCAGCCCGGAGCTGCCGATCAGACGAACACCATCCGCAACGACGACGACTTCCTTCCATCCCGCGCGTTCGGCAAAGTTATTGTCGGCCCAGACGAGATGGCGGGTGGCCTGCAAAGCTTCTATATTGCCTTGAAGTTCGAGGTCGATTTTCATCGTGCTGAGGCCGCCGGCGCCTTCGGCGAACTGGATGTGACGCGAGCGCGAAACCAGCTGGACCGGCCGTCCATCGATCCGGAGCGACAGGCCCGATTCCAACTTTTCCTCCTGCGCGGCAAGGTAGCTCGCTGCCTCTGCGCTCTCGGGCTCGGGCCGCAGATTGAACTGCCGCATCTCCTGGAACGTCGGGATCTCGGCCATATCGATCACGTATGTGACCTGAACCGACTTCGGACCCACGCTCAGCTTTGCATAATGATTGATGCTGAAGTTGCCCATCGGATGGGCGAAGCATGCGCCTGCTTGTGCGAGCAGACAGGCGGCTATGAGGGGAATTCGTTTCATCTCGCCTCCGACGTTTGTACACGAATCGCGGCGGCTGCAATGATCTCCGCGTGCTCATGGAATTTCGGTTCGGACGTGTTGAACTTCATCGCCTTTGCGCTCGCGGCCCGCGCCTCTTCAATCCGTCCACTCTGAAACAGAACCCAGGACAAAGCGTCCCAGGTGTAGACATCCGGCCTGGAGAGGATTTCCGTCTGCACCAGTTCGATGGCACGAGCCATATTCCGATGATGGTCCGCCAAAATGATGGCGAGATTACGGTTGGTAAATTCACCCCGGATACCGCCGAGCTTGTCGATCACATCAATCATGTCCCTCTGCTGCTGAGCTTTCGCCGACAAACCGGCGCTGGTGTAGAGATCCTCCAGCGCTCCGGCGTATTCGATCATCGGCACGATGGCCTGGGCGCGTTCGTAATTGGTAATCGCGGCCAGAGTATTGCCGCGAATCGCCTCCACCCGTCCTTCTCCTGCAAGCGCCCGATGCAGAGCCGGGAAGACCGCGAGCGCGGACTGGTACGCTTCCATGGCCTGGTCTAGTTTGCCCGTCTTGAAATACAGATCGCCGAGTTCAGCCGTGCACCAGGCAGTATTTTCCGGCGCGCCCGCACCTGCCTGGACCGCGTATTGCATAAAGGAAATCGCGCTTGCAGGATCGCCCGTCACGAAACGGAACCACGCGAGCCGGTTGTAGCTGGCGAGGCCCGGACGAATAGCGAACATCTTCGCGTAGGCCTGGCCGGCCGCGTCATAATTACCCAGTTCCATGGATGCATCGCCGAGATTTCCCCACGCTCCCGCGTCGGAGGGTTCGAATCGCAGCAGATCGCGCGCACGCTCTGCCACGGCCCTGAAATCGTGTTTCTGAAGATCCACTTCGTTCTGGAAGCGCATGGCTCCGTAGTTGCCCGGGTCCTGGGTTAATATCCTTTCCACCAGAGCTGCGGCGCGGTCGAGATAAGCGCCGTCCCCGTTTTCCCGAAGCTTCTGCAGCCAGGCGGCCGCCAGTTCCGATTCGGCCGCGAGGTTTTTCGGGTTTGCGCTGAGAACCTTTTCGATTCTGCGGATCTTCTGGTCGGTGCTTTCCTCTTTGGCTACCGGAAGATTCATGCGCTGGGCGAACCCGAGCGACGATACGATCAGCAGTGCGAGCGCCGTCTTCACTGGATGCTCTCGCAGGTTCCTTCCCGCGTTTGCGCCGCACCCGTTATCAGGGCAGCGTGGCAAACGTAGCCAGGATCGCGCGTCCCGAGCGCCAGCAGTTTATCCATCTGAGTGCGCGCCTCGGTTAATCTGCCTGCGCGATACAAAGCCCAGGCATACGCATCCAGCGTTGCGGTATCCTGGCGGACGGAGATTTGCTTCATAGCCAGGACGAGAGCTTTTTCCGGATTCTTCTCCTGGTCCGCGTAATAAAGGATCAGAACTGAACCCACGGCCGACGGCTCTGCTCCGAGCTTTTGATAGACGGCGCGGGCCTCATCCTGCCTGCCTGCGCGGTCGAGAGCCTGCGCGTACGAATAAAGATGCTCAGCGGTGGGAGACGCCCGCAAAGCGTTGCCCAGAAGTGCAGCAGCCTGTCCGAATTCGCCATTCATACGCGCCAGTTCGGCCTCTTGTTCGAGCACCTGCACTGAGTTCGGCATGAGTTTTGCGGCCTGCTGAAGCGTGGCGGCAGCCGCGTCGCGGTTTTTCGTGCGGAGCAGCATTCGCGCGCTTTGCACCATAAGCCAGGAGCGCTCTTCGGCGTCGGACTGAGGCGTGCGGCGCAGTGCCTCGGAGTAAAACTCGGATGCGCCATCGTAATCGCCGTGAACTTCGCGGAGTCGCGCGGCCGTGGTGAAGCCGAGCGGGCTGTCGCGTCGCAGATCGAGCACCCACTGGGCGCAGCGTTCCGCCTCGGTGTAGTCTCCGGCCGCCGCGTGAATCGCGGAAAGCATGGACCAGATCCCGATATCGTCGGAGGAACGCCGATTCAGTTTGGATGTGAGTGCCAGCGCGCCGGTCAGATCCTGCCGTCCAAGCATAGCCATCGCCTGGTAGCGCTGCGCTTCGAAGTTCTCCGAATCAATCGCCAGCGCTTTGGCGGCCGCCGCTCCGGCCTGACGGAAATCTTCGGGATTCTGAGTGTCTCGCGCCTGGCGAAGCAGTCGGGCAGCCTGGTCGATATCGGTCTGAGGCGATTTGGCTGGTGGCCCGAACGCGCAGAGCAACAAGACCATCGGACCGGCTGCCCATTTTGAGAGGTTTTGCATGGTGTGCCTTTCCGTTTACTGAGCAGGGCATGCAGTGACGGAACCGGCCGAGCAATTCGGTTCGCCTGGATCGATGTGGCGACGGCTATAGCCGCTTTGTGCGAACGCAACGTAGGGGAACGTCTCCTGATAAGGAACGTCGTTCGTGTTCACGCCATCTCCGATTCTCGGGACTGACGTACCCAGGAAAGCGGCTCCGGTGGAATCCTTGCATGGTGCGGTGATTCCGCAGAGAACGCCGGCAACTGCCCGTGCGGCGATATCGGTCACATCGTCGGAGACGCGGCGTCCGTTGGGGAATCCCGCAGCGTCACCGGCCAGAACACCAAGTCGCTTGCGGCTCGCCATGGGCGTCGGTGGAACGCCGGTATTCAGGCGAAGCAGGTCGGCCACGGGACCGGCGGGAGTTCCCGCGGCGGCTATTGGGGGAGCGTAGGTGACCAGGGGTAACAGGTCCGTGCGAGGCGGCGCCGGAATGTCGATTCCATACACCGCATTCAGCACGCGGGCCAGCAGCGGATCGAGATCGAAGGAGGCGAACTGCGAGTCGTTGACCGGCAGGCTCATACTCCAGAAATCCTTGGAGCCCGTGCCGATGATCAGTTCGTTAATCAGAGGGTTCCCCATGCGCTGGATCTGCGAAAAAGATCCCGTAGGCGCGGATGGCAGCGGAGCGCGGAGCACGGTGATGCGCGGCCGTGAGGTGGTTCCCCAGAAGCCCAGCGTGGCCGCGGGATCGGTCGCCTTCGGTTGCCCGCCGGTGCTGGTCAGCATCGCAATCGGCACTTCAATGGCGATCGTGTTGACGTTATAGCCGGACACATAATCGGCCGAAGTATTAACGTTATCCGCAGCGTCCTGCGAGGCAGTCAGAACACCACCGCCCGCGCCCATACGAAAGTTCAGCGAGTCGAAAGCCGCGCCCAGGTCGATGTAGAAAGGATCGTCCACGGTGCCGGCGAAAGACCTGATCCCATTACCCAGGCTGTATATTCCCTGAGCCGCGAGCGCGGGATAGTTTGGCATGGTACGCGGCCCTACATTCGAAGGAACCGCAAAGAGCGTCAGGCCACTGGGATTAGTCAGCTGCGTGGTGGCGCCGTTTTTGGTCATCGATATGGTGTAATGCTGCCGCAAACTGAGGCCTGCCGAGCCTGCGCCGTCGAGCGCGGTGATGGCCGCGGGAACAATCGGTGTGCCGGGCGCAACAGGGGCAGGCGAACTGGCCGGTGCCGAAATGCCCGTTCCCGCGCCCACAAAGCCTGTAAATACGCCTGGAGCCCGGATTTCAGTTGTGAACTGAATGTTGAAGACCACGCCGTCAGTAGCGGTGTTGTTATTGTCGACGTGAATCTGATAGAGAATATTGTCGTCGAAGGGGAAGTAATTCGGCCCGTTGCCAGGTTCGAGGAAGGGGTCTACGTTCAGAATGATGGTGACCTTCGTCGGATCGTCGTAGCTGACGAACGCGAAAAAGTCGGTAATATCCGCGGTTCGGTCGCGCGCGGTGATGGGCGCCTCGCGATGGCTGGCCGCAAGGATGGGGGACGGCATCGCCATGAGCGACGCAATCAGGGTGCACAGCAACGGCTTCAGTGTTTGCATATAGTCCTCGTTATCCTCTTTTTTCTTTATTGGAAGCTCAGGATTACGGTATTGGCGGTCATGCCATCCACCGTAATAACCAAATTCACCGAACTCTGGCCCGAAAGCGATTGCGGCAGAGGACCGAGGTTGATCTGATCGAGTCCGGCCAGCGTTCCCTGCGCGCCCGCATAGAGTACAGGCACGGAAACTCCGCCGATGGCCGCAGTCACCGCTCCCACATGCCGCTGTATGCCGGTACCGTACAGCACCAGATACAAACGATCCGTCGATGGGCTCAGCCTGATCGGGACCGCCGTTCCGGGCGTTCCATTCGTCCCCACCATGAAAGGTGCCGGGTCGAAGGAAGTAACGCCGTTCGATACCCGAAGTACCTGCGCCGCGGGGGGTCCGGTACCGGAGCCATCGGCGGTGAAGATCGCGGGCGCGATATTGGCAATCTGCAGCGTTCCCGTGTAGAAGGCGCCATCGAAGAGAGCGGTCGAAACGGTCACCGTGGCGGCTCCAGGCAGCAGATTTCCGGGAACCAGGTAGTTCACCTGACCGGGGGAAACCATGAACAGAGGCGCGAGCGCCCTGTTGCCCGCGCTGTCTGTAATAGTGACTGTGACGCCATTGATACCGCCCAGATTGGTCGGCAGCGGCTGTGAAGTAGCTACCAGCGTATTGGTGGAGAAGCCAGTTCCAAAACCTGCGGCGATCGAGTTCGGAGCGACAATGGGCAGCCAGTTGCCTGCCGATACGCTGGTCACCGTGCCGAACCCGGAGACGCTGCCCGTCGTGCGGAACTGATCAACAATCACCGCGCCCGATGCCGTCCCCGTGACTCCGCTGTCGATGATGAGATTGTGTGTTATCCCGAGAGATGTCGCGGACAGGGTCGCGGTTGCCTCGCCATTTCCCAGCACAACCAGCGGGGACCCGGACCCCTGACCGGCAGCGCACTGCGCGACGAACGTGGGTGCCTGAAAATTGCCGTTAAGACAGAAATTCTGAATATCCGTTACGGCTCCGGTACCTGTGGCTGTGGTGTTGGAGAGAGCGATGGTATCGCTCGTGTAGCTGCTGCCGGCGATCGTGTAATTGAGCAGAGTGGAAAATACCTGCCCAGCTCCCGCCGTGACACTTCCGGTAACGACGATGCCGGGATTGGACGATCCCCCGGCCGGGAAGATGTTCAGGCCGGTCAGCGGAATATTGATCGTTCCGTTCAGCGCGCTCCCCTGTGTGAAATTGGCCAGAACGTTACCGCCAATCGTGCAACCTGCAGTCCCGAGCGCCATGTAACTCGCAAGCGTTCCGGGCACGCAGGACGCGGCCGGTACCAGGTGCGCAGATCCCAGCCACGCGAGTAATATTAAACCAACCTGTTTCATGCTCCTCCTCAGGTGCAAAAGTGCGTTAGGCATTCGTGTCCTCAAATTCCCGTACTGGCGCTTTAATGCCGCTCTTCCCCGAACCCTGCTTTTCAGTCCCGCTGGACCACCGAATTCAGACCGGACGCCCGACGCCCCCACATCGCACGGCGCTGGCTAAAGAATGAGTCTCCGCGATTCCCATCGGCATTCGCAGCAACCAGGCCGCGCTGTATCATGCACATTCATATGGGTTTTCACGTCACTCACCGCGCCCGGCTCGCGGCAATCATTCGTTCCTTTCGCCATGGACTCATAGCAGCCAGTGACCAGATGCGGTCAGGCGACGAACCGCTGTCTTCTTCTGCCATTCCAGCGACGAATCGCTCTGCAGGCATTACGTAGCGTGAGCCTCCACCGGATGTTTTGTAATGTGAATTATTTTTGTGGAGAGGAAAACTAACCGTGCGCCGGTCCGGCAGAGTGTCGTTTCGGTGAAGCCAAACGGGCGGAACCTTCGTCGCGAACGGGCACGCGAACACAGGCTAAGGCTCTTCGTGAGAAGAGCTTTCTAACGTTTCTTCCTGATGAGAGCTTTCACTTCCTCCGGCAAATCGAACTTACCCGGCGGAATCTTCGCGTTATAAATCACTTTCTCAATATGCATCGCCATGTTTTGTCCCATGGCACTCTGTGTCATCAGGAACGGAGTCTGGATACCATCCACGGCCCGATAATCTCCCAGTATCATCTCTACCGGAATATCCCCCATCGAGGTCGGCAGCGTCTGCGTCATTTTAACCACCAACCCCGAGTCCCGATCGAAGAAAAAATGCTCCACGCTCTGTCCGTGCGCGGGGGTCATGACAACATTCCAGACGGGCTTCCCGCCAACTTCTTCCACGCCCTCCGTTACGGCGGATTTGTAGTAATCCTTCCAGTCGCTCAGCACCGACATACGCGCGGCGCGTTTGGCCGCGTCGAGTTCCTCGCCGTCTTTAACCCGCGCGCCCTGCAGAAGATTCATTTCCCAGGCAACCCCGCCATCGAAACCTTCCTGCACCTTGCCGATGCCCGGCAGGTAGATCTCGGTGTACGCCTTATCGCCGTCCTGGTACATTTCGAGCGGGCCGGACATGTTGCGGCCGACGATCTCCACGGTACCCGTCATGATCGCGGTCCGCGCGCGCTCGATGGCACTGGCACCGCCTTCGCTTTGGATGCATTGCGCGATCAGGCTTTCGCCCGAAGGCATAGCTGCGGCGAAAACGAGCGAGACCGCTCCCAGGCAAGACAACGCGACGAGCTTCATGAATTCAGGTTACTGCGAAAGGGGGGGGAATGAGAGGGAAGGGCCGCCGAGCCATGAGGGTTGTAAGGGAATTGCTTGAGCGAATCGGCGACCCAAGGTACTCTGCAAGGTATTGACGAACGCCGGAATTTAGTTCCAGATTTTCATGCGTGCCGGGCGAGTTCCGTAAACCCAACATATTGAACCTCTTCTTCAAGCGGAATCCCCCACCGTTCCCGCACGCGGCGCTTCAATTCGGCTATAATCCCCACCAGATCGCTGGCCGTGCCGCCGCCCGCGTTATAGATCAGGTTGGCATGGTAATCCGCCACTTCTATCCCGCCGCGCTTCATCCCCTTGGCTTCCACCTGCTCCAGAAACCAGGCCGATGGCACCTTTCCTTCGATCACCACCGTCCCGGGAAGCTCAGCCACAACGTCAGGCGGTAATTCCGAGAGCAGGAAGTTCTTGAAAATACTGCCCGCGCACTTCATGGTCGGCGGATACTTGCGGTTCCTCGTCGTGAGTATCCGGTCCGCGGTTTCTCGCAACACCGCCGCATCGCCCGGTTCCATTTCGAGCGTGACCGACAGAATAATCCACTGCTTATTGCTCTTGAAAACGCTTTCGCGGTAGTGAAAGCTGCACTCCGCATTGTCGAATTCGCGGACCGCCTCGCCATCGAGAAAGCGCACCGCCCGGACGCGTTCCTGAATCGAATGTCCATATGCGCCCGCATTGCCGTAGACCGCCGCGCCCACAGACCCCGGGATACCCGTCATCGTTTCCATGCCCTTCAGGCCGCGTTGCACGGTGAAATCGACCAGCGCCTGCAGCGAAGCCCCGCATGCCGCGTCCACGCGAACGCCATCGGCGGCGATCCCGTCGCTGGTGAGCTTTAGGCATACGCCGCGAAAACCTTCATCGGCCACGATCAGGTTGGTGCCGCCGCCAATCACCACGGACCCGATATCGCTCGCCCGCACCATCGCCAGCGCCTGCGCGAAGCTGGCGGGGTTCGCGGTCTCCAGGTAAAAGTCCGCCGGGCCGCCGATACCGAACCGCGTATATTGTGAAAGCGGGACATCGCGCAGCAGCGTGATGTCCCGAAGGCGTCCGATGCGATCGAAGATCCCGGAGGCCTGCGCAGTTAGATTCATCAGGTCTCATTATAGGTACTGGATATGAAATTCAAAGGCTTCCCCACCGAAGGCATCGCGTTTCTGCGCGAACTGAAGAAGCACAACGATCGCGAATGGTTTACTCCGAAGCTCGACGAGTATAAGCGGCTGGTTCGCGAGCCCATGGTCGAACTGGTACACAGCCTGCACGTCGAGATGCTGCGTTTCGCGCCCGCCTATGTTGGCGAGCCGGCCAAATGCGTCTACCGGGTTTACCGCGACACTCGCTTTTCGAAGAACAAAACGCCCTACAAAACCAGCACGGAGGCGTTGTTCTGGCACAATCGGCTGGATAAGAACTCCGGCGGCGGCTTCTTTCTTTCCATCTCACCGGAACACGTCGCGGTGGGAGGCGGTCTCTATAAGGCTGAACCGGCAGCACTGCTGGCGGTGCGCCGGCAAATCGCGGCCGACACGCCGGCCTTCCGTGCCACGTTCGAATCGAAAACCGTCCGTCGTCTGATGGGCGAGCTGCAGGGCGAGCAGACCAAACGCGTTCCGAAGGGCTTCCTCGCGGAGCATCCCGCGGCCGATCTGCTCCGCCATAAAAGCTTCGTGCTCTATACGAAGCTCGACCCGGCTATCGCCACCACACCGAAGCTGGTGCGCGAGGTCGCCACGCGCTTCGAGGCCATTACTCCCTTCGTGGAGTTTCTCGACAAGCCTCTGCTGCGCCTGTGATCAGTCCTTCTTGCCGGCCTTTGCAGAGTGAGATTTCTGCGTAGTTGTCGTCGACGCCGTTCCGCCCAGCGCCACCAGCAGACTCTCGCCGAAGGGCGAACCGAGACCGGTGCAGGCATCCCATCCCGGACCGGCTGAAAACGCGCCATTCGTGCCCGTCACTATATCGTGAAAAGCCTTCGCCGTTGGCGGCAATCCATATAAAACCGGCTGCAGAAAACCGAGCGGCTTTCCCAGCTTTTCGTTCAGCAGCGCGATCAGTCCGGCCCAGAGCGGCGCCACCGCGCTGGTGCCTCCGATGACCATCGCCGTGCCATCGATCGACACGTTATAGCCCGTCTCCGGATCCGCGTCGCCCGCCACATCCGGCACGCCGCGCCCGCCGCCTTTGGGAGGCTTGACACTCGCGCTCGCCTGCCAGGTGGGCAACGCGAACTGAACGCTGTAACCGCCGCCCCCTGCCCCGCCCTTCGCTCCGTCGTTCCATACCGTCTCGCTCGTGATGGCGCCCGCAGCGCTTTGCAGGCTGGTTCCCCCGCAAGCCAGCACGTGCGGGCTGGAGGCCGGAAAATCCACGTGATTCGCGCCGTCCGTCACACCGTCGCTCGATCCGTTATCGCCGGAGGCGACGCAGATCGAAACGCCCAGCGCAGCGGCATCCTGCGCAGCCGAATCCATTGCCGTCATCGACTGGGCCGTCCAGGTGGATTCCGGGCCGCCCCAGCTGATGGAGATAACCGACGGCTTGTTGGTGGCGTCGTGGATCGCCGTGGTCAGAGCGTCCTGAAATCCGGCCGTCGTATTCGGCGCGAAATAGACTACGATCTTCGCGCCAGGCGCAACCGTACCGACTACCTCGATATCCAGCTGCACTTCGCCATCGGCGCTGTTCGCATTGGTCGGCTTATTCTTTCCCTTATCCACCAATACCGCAGTAATAGTCGGCTCTTTAATGTTCAGACCCTTGAAATAGCTCGCCAGGTCGGCCGCGATATAGCCACCGCCCAGTTCGAGGATACCCACGGTCTCACCGGTGCCATCCACGTCGAGCGGGAAATTATAGAGCTCCGCAACCGCGCGCGGCGAGTAGGAAACCGGCGTGGGAGTAGTCTTGCCTCGCGCGGGGTCGCTGTGCACGCGAAAGTGCGGCTTCGCCTGCGGGCGATTATCCAGGCCCAGCACCGCTTCCACCGAAGGCGCGAGGTCCGCCGGGAGTTTAATACCGCCGGTGCGGGCGCGATACTGCTGGCCGTCGTGTTCGTAGCGGTCGAACTCCATTTCGAACGCGCGCATCATGTTGGCCGCGGTGCCTTCGAGTTTCACCGTACGGCGCTCCGCCGACTCCTCGATCACGGTCAGGCCATATTCCTGGGCAAGCTGCCTGACTTTCGCGATCGCTTCCGTATCCGCGCCGTGATTGGCCGCGAACTGTTCGCGCGACACGGTCGCGCCACCGCTGCGAGGTGCCACCGCTCGCGCCTTCGGTTTCAGAATGACCGAAATCCCGATCATCTCGTCGTTCGGTTGGTCGCCCACACGCGTTCCGACGGGCTTACGCTCACTACCGGACAGGGTAACTTTACTGCTATTCATGGCTATCATCATGACATAATTCGCGACCCTATTTCGAGAGGTAACGCTGGCCAGTAAAGTGCTTGCGATCACAATATGGATTTGGAACTTCACGGTAAGAAAGCATTAGTCACGGGCAGCACGGCAGGCATCGGCATGGCGATAGCCACGGCACTCGCACGCGAAGGCGCCGACGTCGTCGTCAACGGCCGCACGGAGGCGCGCGTCGCCGAGGCAATGGCGAAAATCCGCGTTGGCGCGAAAGCGTCGGTATCCGGAGTCGCCGCCTACGCCGGCACGCAGGCGGGCGCCGACCTTCTGGCGGCTCAACACCCGCAGATCGACGTGCTTGTCAACAGTCTGGGCATTTTCGAGCCAAAGCCCTTCGGCGAAATTTCGGACGCCGACTGGCTGCGCTTCTTCGAAGTCAACGTACTCAGCGGTGTCCGGCTGAGCCGCGCTTATCTGCCGCAAATGCTCCAACGGAACTGGGGGCGCATCGTCTTCATCTCCAGCGAATCCGGTTTTCAGATTCCCGCCGAGATGATCCACTACGGCGTCACCAAGAGCGCACAGGTTTCGCTCGCCCGCGGGCTCGCCGAGACAACGGCCGGGACCGGAGTAACGGTCAATTCCGTGCTGCCCGGTCCCACCAGATCGGAAGGCGTGGAAGCCTTCGTCGAAAAGCTCTCCGGCGGAAAAGACTTTGGCGAATTCGAGCGCGAGTTCTTCGCGAAAGTGCGGCCTACGTCTTTGCTGCAGCGCTTCGAGACGGTAGAAGAGATTGCCGCAGTGGTGGCGTTCGTCTGTAGTCCGCTCGCTTCCGCCATCAATGGCGCGGCAGTTCGGGCCGAAGGCGGCGTGCTGAAATCCGCGTTCTGATCACACGCAGGTGAGTTCGACGGCCGTCACGGAACCTGCCGGAAATCGCCACTTCAATACCGCCTGATCGGGAATTACGGCCTCGACGGGCCTGAATACATCCGTCTGATCCAGGCTGACAAACTGGCGCAGGTTTTCGGGCGCGATGGCCCACGTTTTGCCGCTCGCGATTTTCATGCCCGCCACCGCGAACGATGTTTCCACCGCGCCGTTATAGCGCAGATTCGCTACATGCAGATATATTTTGTTGCCGGTGCGGCTGGCGGCGATATCCAGGCCCGGCGGTGTGGCGCTGACAGCAACGCCCTGCGTTCCGTTGTAACGTTTGAACAGCCGCGCGATTGACGCCACAGGCATCATGAACGTTTTCCCCGATGGCACCCCGAGCATCACCGCATTGTTGGTCCAGCGCGTACCTTCGAAATCCGCCGCCGTCGCAATTTTCACGTGGGCGCCGTGCCGCTGGTAAATATTGAGCGAGCGTGCATGATACGCCGACGAAAGCCATTCGAACAGTATCGGATGCGTGTTGCGCGGTCCCAGGCTCAGATGGCCTTCGGTGATCGCGATACCAACTCTGCGCGGATTCGCGGCCATCGCGCCTTCCAGTTCGGACACGCGTGTCTCCACCGCGTTCGACAGCTCCAGTAGCTCTTCCCACGCGCGCTCGGGCTCCTGCTGATACTGCAAACCCTTCAGCACCGAATTCGGGCGCTTCGGCGACTGGCCCATCATGTGTATCGCGACGAAATCGAGATGTTCGCCGGCGCGTTCGATCAGATTCTTCGCCCATAGCCCCTCGCCATGGCCCTTATCGCCCCAGCCAATCAGCCGTATCGATGGATCGCGCTTCTTCATCGCGCGCGCGAATTCGATGGTGCGGGCAATCGACTGGTCCTTATTGAAAGTCGCGTCGCCGTATGAGGTCTCGTTGCCCAGTTGCCACAGCTTGATATTGAGAGGCTGCGCGGAGCCATTGCGGCGGCGCTCGGCGTTATCCGGATCATTGGCGTACTCGACCCAGTCGGCCGCTTCTTTCGCGTCGCCGGTGCGGTTACCCTCGCGCATAGTGGCGTAGCGCGGGTCGCCGTCACTGAGAAAGTTCACGCAGTAGAACGGCTCGGCCTTCACGCGGCGGCAGAAATCGACAAACTCATGCGTGCCGACGCGATTGGTCTCTTTGCCGCCCCACGAATAATTTCGAACGAGTGGCCGGTTCGCCGGTGGTCCGATGCCATCGCGCCAGTGGTAATAGCGGCTGCAGAGTCCGCCGAAGCGCATAGCGCCCGGCGCGAGATCGGCAACGACTTCGATGAAGTCGCGACGCCAGTCGTCGGTGTCGTAGTCCCACGCGGCTTCGACGGAGCCATCGGTGATACCGAGCGGCTCCATGAACTGCATATAGAGGAGCGGCGAGATATCGAAGAGCGGCTTTGGGTCGATGACGATGGTTCCCGGACCCTGCGCGCTTGCGGCGGCGACGGCAGCGGATTGCAACAGAAAGGCGCGACGCCCGAGCGGGTTCATTGGCTTCTCAGGAGCTTCTCAGGCTTTGGGCTGAATCTTCAGTACGCAGGCGATGTTGTTGGGGCGCTGGCTGCCGCAATCGACGGTCAGCGCTTGTGCATCGCGCGAGAATTGCAGTGGTCCGTTGACGCCGGGCATTTCGACGCGGCCAATCTCGCGCGGATAGTGAGAACTGCCCGATGCCAGAGTGCGGATGGTGATTCTGCCATCGGCCGGCCACGCGAGCGCAATCGCATAGAGCGTGGAACCTTTCGTGGTAAAGCGAATGTCCTGCGAGGTGTAGGGCGTATTGCGATTCTCGTTGAAGTTCTTCGTGCCGGAGGTTTCCGGTGCGCCTTCGCCGGAGATAGTGAACGGGCGAGTGCCGTAAATCGCTTCGCCGTTCGGGGCCATCCAGGCCGCGATGCCGGTGAGAAACGCATGCTCGTCCTCATCGATGGAGCCATCGCCGCGCAGCGGAATATTGAGCAGCAGGTTGCCGTTCTTGCTCACGATATCGGCCAGCATCTGGACCACCTGCGGCACCGTTTTATATTTGTGATTTTCGAATGTGGCGCGCTTGTAGTGCCAGTCGCCGATGCAGGTATCGGTCTGCCACGCATTGGGCAGAATCTGATCCGCTTTGCCGCGCTCGATGTCGAGAACCATGGTGCCGATGTGGCCGGGCTGCAGCCCCTTCGAATTCAGCACCGCTTCCAGATTGCCGCCGCGATTCTTCATGTTCGAGTTGTAATAATGCGCCGCAATATCGAGGCCGGCCTGGCCAAGCGGCAACTCCGTGTTATCGAAATACAGCAAATCGGGCTGGTACTTATCGATGAGTTCCTGGCACCGCAGGAACCAGCGCTCCACGAATTCAGGATTATTCGGCGGCGGCGCTTCATCCCATTTGCGATCGTTCGCATTGTGAAAAGCGTTGGCCTCTTTGATGGTGGTGATGCCTTTGGGCATGGGCATGATCGGGCCGTTATACAGATGTTGCGGGTCGAGGCCGTCCCACCACTTGCCCTTACCCTGCGCGGCGGTCAGAAAGCCGTCGTAAGGAACGCCTGCCACCGGGCCTTCGGGATCGTATCCGTAAGCGGTCTGGAACCAGTGCCAGGAATGCCCGGAGTGGTTGGTCACACCGAAGCGCAGGCCATTGGCGCGCGCCAGTTTGGCCCAGGTGCCGACAATATCTTTCTTTGGGCCGACGTGGACCGAGTTCCATTCGTGGTGCGTGGAATCGTAGTTATCGAAATTGTCGTGATGGTTCGCGAGCGAGACGAAATACTTCGCTCCGGCCTTGACGTAGAGGTCCATCAGCGCGTTCGGATCCCACCTTTCGGCGCGCCAGAGGTTGTCGATCTCCATGAAGCCGAACTTCGAAGGATGGCCGTAGGTTTTGACGTGATAATCGTATTGCGGATGGCCCTGAATATACATCTGACGGGCGTACCAGTCGCCCTGTTCGGGGACGCATTGCGCGGTCCAGTGAGCCCAAATGCCGAATTTTGCGTCGCGAAACCAGTCGGGCGCTTTGTATTGCAGCAGCGATTCCCAGGTAGGCTTGAAAATGCCCGGCGCGATTTTGCGCGGCGCGGTTTGAGCGGAGGCAGTCCGGGTCAGCCAGGACGAAGGGGCGGTGGCAGCCATTGCAGCAACGAAGGCTCGCCGCGAGAGACGCGGTTGCACGGACAGATTGGTTTTTCTCATGGGTGGGTCCCTGGTTCAAGATCTTATCGCATGGGCGGGGATACGTGAATCCGCATGAGAGAATATCCGACATGCCTGAGCCCGCCCCGGCCACTACGCCTTTGTTCTCGCTCGATATTGAACGCTCCGACGGCCTGGCTGTTATCCGATGCCACGGCAAGCTGGTCGCGGGTGTGAACGATGTCCTCTACACTCACGCCAGCCAGCTGATTCCGGATACCGAACGCATCGTGCTGGACCTGTCGGATCTCACCCACATGGACAGCATGGGGCTCGGCACGGTAGTTCGTCTGTATGTTTCGTCCAAATCGGCGGGAACCCGGTTAGAGCTCGTCAACCTGGGTCCAGGGATCCGGCAGTTGCTCGGTATGACCCATCTGTTATCGGCGTTCACGATCATCGGCGAGAACAATATCGTTATTCACTGACAGTCGATATTTGAGACAGCAACCGCCGTACCTCGTGCCCGCGGCCTCGATGCCAAATCCGAAGTCCTCCGCTTCGAATCCCGTCCCGATTACGAAGCCCTGATAGCGGAGTTCCACGCTCGCGAACAGCCTACCGTCCCGGAAGACCGCGCCCTCGTCGATATTCTCATCACCTGAGAATGGCTCACTCGCCGCTACGTCAGCATCAATACCGCCGTCTGGGAGCACGAATTCTTCCCTTCCGATGCCGGCCCGCGCATCAACCGCCCAGCGCAACTACCAGCTCGCGTTGAGTCCCTCGAAATCCGCGCCAAACGGGCCGCCGACTAAAACGATGCCCAAACCATGAAGCCCCCCCGAACCCGCGGGCAAGGACCGGAGCAACGCAACCCGTCTGCCCAGGGGGATCTGAAAGCTGAAAGCTATTTAACGCTAAAATCGGACCAGCGCACCAAAATGAAAGCCTTCACCCTTCTCCCCCTGCTTTTCATGCTGACCGCCGCCCACAACAACGCAGCCACCAACGCCGCCGACCCCGCCACCTTCGCCGACGTCTCCCCCCAAACCACCAGCCACGGTTTCCACTCCACCGCCCTCTATCTCGATGATGCCGGCCAGCCCTTCGGCGCCCGCTTCGTCCACGACAAAACCGGTTTCACCCTCGACCTCATCCAGGTCCAGTCCGTCCCCCAGGCCTTCACCTGGGTCAACACCTTCCCCGTCTCCGATAAGGGCGAGCCCCACACCCAGGAGCACCTCCTCGTCGGTAAAGGCAACGTCGGCCGCTCCTTCGCCGCCTCCGAATCCATGACGCTCTCCAATTCCAGCGCCTTCACCATGCAATGGCGCACCTGCTACGACTTCAACACCAACGCCGGCCTCAGCGTCTTCTACGACAGCTTCCACATGCAGCTCAACGCCCTGCTGCATCCCGATTACACCGATGAAGAAATCGGCCGCGAAGTGCGCAACTTCGGCATCGCCGAAAATCCCGCCACGCACGAACTCCGCCTCGAAGAAAAGGGCACCGTCTACAACGAAATGGTCAGCTCCATGGCCAAGCCCGATTGGGTCCTCTATAGCCAGCAACTGCTCGATGTCTACGGCCCCGGTCATCCGCTCTCCTTCAGCTCCGGCGGCCTTCCCGCCGCCATTCGCGAGATGAAGCCGCAGGATATCCGCGCTTTCCATGACCGCCACTATTTCCTCGCCAACATGGGCGCAGTCATTTCACTGCCGAAAGGCGACACCGTCGCTGTGCAACTGGCCCACTTCGACGAAACCCTCAACGCCCTGCAGCCGAACCCCGTCGCGCTGAAAGCGGAAAGCGAGGCCGATCTCCCCGCGCCCAAACCAGCCGCGCCCGGCTCCATCCAGGTCGTCGAATTCCCCTACGAAAACGACCATCAGCCCAGCTACGTCGGCCTCGCCTGGCCAGCCAACCGCAAACTCACCAACCGCGATTCGCTGCTCATGGAAGTCTTCTTCAGCTCTTTCGCGGGCGACACCACAACCAACCTCTATCGCCTCTTCGTCAACAGCCGCACCCGCAAAATCGACACCGGCGCCACAGGCGTCAGCGCCTGGGTCAACGAGGATCAGGGCTTTCCCGTCAACATCAGTTTCGAAGAGGTCGCCGCCGCCAATCTCACCGTCGACAAAGTGAAAGAGATGCGCTCGCTCGTCATGTCGGAACTCGCCCGCATCGCCGCGCTCCCCGATGGCTCGCCGGAACTGAACGAGTTCAACGCGCAGGTCCGCAGCCGCCTCGTTGAGCAGCGCCGCGATCTCTCCAAGCTCGTCAACACGCCTCCCGGCTTCGGCGCGCGCGGCACAGGCTCCACATGGATGGATCAGCTGCACCGCCTCAACCGCGAACCCGGCTTCAGCAAATACGTCACGGAGAAAACCGACATCGAAGCAATCGATCAAATGCTCGCCGGCACGAAAAACATCTGGCGCGATCTGCTTCCCGCCTGGCACATCACCGATACCGAACCCTTCGGCGTCGCCGCCCGTCCCAGCCCGGCCCTGCTCGCCAAAGAGCAACAGGCTCGTATCGACCGCGCCAACGCCGAAGTGAAGCGCCTCGCCGCAGCCTACAAACTCACCGCCGATCAGGACGTCATTCGCCGCTATCAGGCCGATTACGACTCGCAAACGAGAAAGCTCGACGAACTCGCCCGCGCCGCCAGCCGCAAGTTCCTCGACAACCCGCCCATGACGCTCGACGATCAGCTCGAATACACCGCGTCGAAAGTGAACAACATCCCGCTCGTCTCGTCGTACTTCGACAACATGACCAGCGCCACCACCTCGATTGCATTCAACCTGTCGTCCGTCCCCGAAGCCGATCTGCCGCTGCTCTCGCTCCTTCCCGAACTGCTTTCCAGCGTCGGCGTCATCGAAAACGGCAAGCCCGTTTCCTACGAGGATATGCAGCAGCGCCTGCGCCGTGAAATCCTCAGCCTCAATGCGAGCTTCAGTTCCAATACAAAGACCGATCGCGTCGAACTCGTCGTCAGCGGCTCGGGCAACAACCTCGCGGAAAGCCACCGCGCCGTCGAATGGATGCGCCTCATCCTCGTCCACTCCGATTGGCGCGTTGAAAATCTGCCGCGCATCCGCGATCTCGTCGAACAGTTTGTCGGCCGCGTCCGCACCACCATGCAGGGCCCCGAAGAGTACTGGGTCATGAACCCGGTCTATGCGTATTGGAAGCAAACCAATCCGCTCTACCTGACCACATCGTCGTTCCTCACGCGCGAATGGAATGCCGATCGCCTCCGATGGATGGTCAAAGACATCCCAGACCGCAACGCCGTCGCCGCTGAACTCCAGACCCTCGCAGACAAACCTGGTAATGATCGCGCATCCGTCCTGAAATCCGTCGCAGCGCTAACCAACAAAGATCTCGCTGACGACCTCACGCAAATCGTCGCCGATCTTCCCGATGAAACTCTCGTCGCCGATACCACGCAGATCAGCCGTCAGCTTCGTGTCGATATCCTGCGCACCCCGGAAGCCACGCTCGCGAAACTCAACGAGCTACGCAACGGCATTCTTGTCACCGGCAACGCGCGCATGTGGGCCGTCGGCTCGCACGCCAATCTCGATCAACTCAAAACCCCCACTGCGTCTCTGGCCGCCGATCTACGCGACGCCCGCCCTGCGCAGTACTCCTACTCTCTCGCAACGCGAATCGAGAACCGCCTGCGCGAACGCGCGGACCGTCCCACCGGCGCTCCGGTCTACGTCGGCCTCTACGACCCAAACCTTACCGGCGGCGTAATGGCTTCGATTGTCCCCTTCGTTTCCTATGACGACACCAGCCGCGACAAGCAACTCGACTACCTGGCCTCCCGCATCTTCGCCGGCTATGGCGAACACGGAGTCTTCACCAAGACCATCAGCGCCGGCCTCGCTTACAGCAACGGCATCCGAGGCACCCTGCACGATGGCTGGGCCGGCTACTATGCCGAGCGCATGCCGGAGATCCCGCAAACACTTCACTTCGCCATCGACGTCATAAAGAAAGGACCGCGCGACCCGCAGTTCGGCGAATACGCCATCGCGCTCGCCTTTCAGCCCTCCTACGCCGCCGATAGTTATGAGGACCGCGCCGAATCCATCGCCAACGACCTCGCCGACGGCATCACCCCGGCCAAAGTTCGAAAGTTCCGCGAGAGCCTGCTGGCTCTGCGCCGCGAACCGACGCTCGCCGGCGAACTCTTCGCCCGCATGGACGCGGTCTATGCGCAGATTTTACCCGGTTATGGCGCAGCCCCGAAGTTCATTCCGGGCTCGGTCTACTTCATCATCGGCAGCGACAAACAGTTCAAAGCGATGGATGCCGACGTCCAGGCGCGTGAGGATCGGCACGTTTACAAGCTGTATCCCCGCGACTTCTGGCTAACGCCCCCTGCAGCGCAGTAAGAAATGCGACGAAGTAAGATAAATTACGATCTTTGGCCCTGACTCTTCCAGCTTCGCTGACCCGGACCCCGCTTGGTTCGACGGATGAAAACCTGCTTTTCGGACGTGCCGCCGAGGTGAATGAGATCGTCGCGAACTGCCAGGCCAGTCGTCTGACTGTCGTCACCGGCGCCGCTGGCATGGGGATGTCTTCTCTGCTCCGCGCCGGTGTCGCCCCCGCCCTGAAGCGCGCCGGCTTCATCACCGTTGTCATTACCGATTGGCAGGGACGCTCTCTGCCCGCGCGTTTCCGCGAAGCCATCACCATGGCGATCCACGAACAGGGCGATGGCGCCTTTGCCAATTCAATCGAGCCGCTGAGCGAGCTCCTCGAAAGAGCGAATTCCAAGCTCGGCCGTCCCCTCGCGCTCGTGCTCGATCAGTTCGAAGATTACCTGCGTTGCCATTCGGGCACCGACGTCTCCGATAACTTCGACGCCGAGCTGTCGAAGGCCATCGGCAACCGCTCCGGCCGCTTCGTCATCGGCCTGGAGGAGCGGGAACTCGCCGAGTTCAACAGGCTGAGTCAGTACGTTCCGAATCTGATGGGCTTCTCCTTCTCCCTCGCGCCGCTGACTCAGGATGCGGCGAAACAAATGGTACGCGCGGCCGCCGCGCACGCGGAACTGGAAGTGGAGCCCGCCGCCGTAGATCTTCTCGTGACCGCGCCCTCCGCCACGGTCCCGTTCCTGTCCGGCCCTCCGGGCGTACATCCGCTGTTCGCCAGACTGGCGGCTGAATGCCTGTTTGGGGCCGAAGTCAATCTGAATTCTCAGCAGGCTCGCGCCGCCACCGTGCTGGCCAACGGTGGCGCCGACCGTCTGATCCTCGAATCGCTCGATCCCGTGATCGACAGCATGGGTTCCGTCCATACGGAGCTGTTCTTTCGCTGGACGCTGCTGCTTCTGGACGCCGATGGCCATCGTGTGCCGGTCAGCGAAGCCGCGCTTGTCGAACATGCGGGGAAATGGAATCGTTTTACGGCTACGCTGTTGCCGCTGTTGCTGAAGAACGGCCTGCTGCGCACCACCGAAATGCCGCACGGCATTCGTTATGAGTTCAATCGCGAGTCTATGGGCGTGGTGATTAAGGATTGGTGGAGCAGAAAGGAGACGCTCATCATTTCCCGCCAGCGCGCTACCTTCCGCGTACGCTCCATTTCGATTGCCATTGGCGCAATCCTCCTCGCGTATCTTGTCTATCTGTATATCGGAACCAAATAGCGGAACAGCGAGGCGATCACATGCGATTACATCTTGTAACGGCCGAGATCTTCTTCGTTCAGATTCTCCAGCCAGCGCTTCAGTTCCTGATTGGCGTTGACCTTATCGGCAACTGCGCTGGTGGCTTTGGACGATTTCAGTACCGAATCGTCCACGTAGATAGGACAGTCGTGCCGCAGCGCCAGGGCCAGAGCATCCGACGGACGCGAGTCCACCGAAATCAGTTCGCCGTTGCGCTCCACCCAGATGACCGCATAGAACGTGTCCTCGCGCAGTTCGCTGACCACCACCTTGCGAATGCCCGCGTCGAGTCCCGTCAGCAGCGTCTTGATCAGATCGTGCGTCATCGGCCGCGGCGTCGAAACCTTCTCGATCTCCAGCGCGATGGCGTTCGCTTCGTAAATGCCGACCCAGATGGGCAGCACACTGCTGCTGCCGGAATCCTTCAAAATGACGATCGGCATATTCGTGACCGGATCCATCATCAACCCGCGGATCTTCATTTCGACTTCCATGACTCTATTACAGCACAACGTCGCGAAAGCGAATCGGCCCGCCTGTCAGTTGACCACTTCGCCCATCAGCGCATTCGGGCCGGCGCGCGTCACACGCACTGGCACGTATGTGCCCAGCAGTTCCGTGGCGGATGACACGAACGTCAGATTGCGGTTGCGCGTGGTGCGGCCCACCCACTGGCCGGTCGATTCATAGCGGCCTTCCACCAGCAGTTCTTCCACTTCGCCCAGCAGTTCGGCGTTCTGCCGCATCTGTATCGCGCGCTGCCGCTCCTGCACGATCACGATGCGCCGCGTCTTCTCTTCTTCGGAGATCTGATCGCCCAGTTCGAGCGCCGCCGTGTTCGGACGCCGCGAATACTTGAAGCTGAAGATCGAATCGTACTTCACCTCTTCCAGCAGATCGAGCGTCGCTTCCAGATCCGCTTCCGTCTCGCCGGGGAAGCCGACAATAATGTCGGAAGTGATGGCGATCGCGCGCTTCGCCTGCCGCATCCATTCGATGCGCTCCATATACTGCTCGCGTGTGTAGAGCCGCTGCATCGCCGCCAGCACGCGCGACGACCCCGATTGCACCGGCAGGTGCACGTGATTGCACAGATTCGGATTCGCGTCGATCGCATCGATGATCGGCCGCACGAAGTCTCTCGGATGCGAAGTGGTGAAGCGCACCCTTTTGATTCCAGGCACGCGCCCCACCTGGTCTAACAGTGTCGCGAAGTCCCACCCGGTGGGCGATGGGTCGCGATAACTGTTGACGTTCTGGCCCAGCAGCTGGATCTCGGAATAACCCAGCCCGGCGAGCCGTGTCGCTTCTTCGATGACGCTGGCGCTGGTGCGGCTGCGCTCCGGGCCGCGTGTGAAAGGCACCACGCAGTAGGAGCAGTTCTTATCGCAGCCTTCGATGATCGTGATCCATCCGCGATGCGGATTGTCCCGGCTGGTAAACGGTGTATCGAACGTCTGGTCCGTATCGAGGCTGAGTCCGGTCACGCGGCGGTTGCCCGCTTCCAGCTGCACCAGCATCTCGGGCAGGCGCGTATAGCTGGCCGAACCGGCTACCAGGCTGACATGCGGCGCGCGGTCGAAGATCTTCTCGCCTTCCTGCTGCGCCACACACCCGATCACGGCGAAGATCTTGCCTTTGCCCGTCTTCTTGAAATGCTGCAGCCGGTTGAAGACCTTCTGCTCGGCCTTGTCGCGAATTGAGCAGGTGTTATAGAAGATGTAGTTCGCCTGCTCGGGCGTCTCCACCTGCGAATAGCCTTCGTGCAGAAGGGTGCCCACCACCTTCTCGGAGTCGTGGGCATTCATCTGGCAGCCGAATGTCTCGATATAGAACGTTTTATCCACTGATCCTTTATTGTATCGGGATAGTGCATCCCGGCGCGCGGAGTGGTACTTTTGAATTACCTTGCAGACACGGCCTTTCGTAGCGGAACTAGCGGAACTGCAGACCCGGCTTCTCGAAATGGGCGGCCTGGTGGAATCGGCCATCGCCACCAGTCTGGTGTGGCTCGTGGAAGGCAGGGACCCTCCCACCCAGGAACTCTGGAGAGTGGAAGACCGCATCAACCAGCTCAATATCGAGATCGATGAGGTTGCCGTGCGTCTGACGGCGCTGCATCAGCCGGTCGCGAGAGACCTGCGCTTCCTGACGGCGGCTGTCAAGATCAACAGCGATCTGGAACGTATGGGCGATCTGGTGGTCAATGTGGCGGAACGCATCGCATCGCTGGCGCAAAGTTCTCCGCCGTCGCCCGGCATCGACATTCCGCGCATGTCGAATCTTGTGCAGACCATGGTGCGGCGGAGTCTCGATGCCTTCGTGCAGCGCGACGAAGCCATGGCCCGCGCCGTCCTGATTGCGGACGACGAAGTGGATGAGCTCAAGGATACCGTTTACCGCGAACTTCTGGCCAAGGCCGATCGCGGCGAATACCCGGTTCGCGCCGCTTTCGATCTGATCTTTGTGGCGCATAACCTGGAGCGAATCGCCGATCACGCCACCAACATTGCCGAGGATGTATTGTTCCTTGTCAAAGGCGTGGACGTGCGACATCACAAGGCCGGCTAGCCGTTTAACTTGTAATCGCTAGCCGTTTAACTTGTAATCGCCAGCCGTTTAACTTGTAATCATCTATTCACCGATTCGTCATTGTTCCCCACCGCGCCAATCTTTATACTGGCCTTGGAGACAAAGAATGATTTCAGGTAAACGATGGTTGTGCCGCGCCCTCATTGCGTGTATCAGCACCGGAGCGCTGGTGGTCGCACAGGATAACGGTACTATTAGTACGAGTGGAACTCAGACGCAGGATATTGCCTCTTTACGGGCCATGATCGCCGCCCAGCAGAAGCAACTGGATGCCCTGAAACAAGCACTCGACAACCAACAGAAGCTCTTAGACCAGACGGCGGCTTCTCAGAAGACAGCTCCGCCGAGCGTCGGCCAGGTGGCCAGCATCGCACCCATCTTCCCGGCCGTGGCGCCGGCGACTCTGGCCGCCATTCCGGCCATTCCGGTTCCACAGAAGGACACGACGGGAACCGCCGGCAGCAATCCCTGCGAGGGGCCGCCGGACACGCAGACCCCCGCCTACATTCGTATCGGCAACGTCTGCGCGGTACCGATCGGCTTTATGGATCTCACCAGCGTTTGGCGAAGCAAAGACGCCGGGTCCGGCATCGGCAGCAACTTTGCCAACATTCCCTACAACAACGCTCTCGGCGGCCGGCTGAGCGAGTTCCACTTTAGTCCGCAGAACTCCAGAATCGGGTTCCGGATCGATGGCAACTGGAAAGGTACTCACTTCATTGCGTACAACGAGAACGACTTCCTCGGCACCAGCGGCGGCAATAACCTTACCGTAACCAGCGGCTCATGGTCGCCCCGCCTCCGTTTGTTCTGGATAGACGTCCGCAAGGGCAATGTCGAGTTCCTGGCGGGTCAGAGCTGGAGCATGCTGACACCGAATCGCAAAGGGCTCTCGCCACTGCCGGGCGATATTTTTTACGGACAGGAGATAGACGTGAACTACCTTACGGGTCTCACCTGGACCCGTCAACCGGGCGTGCGTGTCATCTTTCATCCGAACGACAAGCTGGCCATCGGCATCTCGGCTGAGAACTCCGAGCAATATATGGGCGGTTCCGCGGGCGGTCCGTCGATCACATTGCCATCGTGCTGCGCTGCGTATGGCGGCGGCGAGCTTTCCAACAACACCAGCACCAACGCGGTTCCCAATCTGGCTCCCGACTTTATTGCGAAGATTGCCGCCGACCCCACCAGCAGGCTTCACTTCGAAGTAGCCGGTCTGGAGCGGACGTTCCGCAGCTTCAACCAGGCCACAAATACGAAATTCACCGCCATTGGCGCGGGTGTTTCCGCGAACGCGATGCTCGGGATTACGGACAATTTCCGCCTGACGACTACGAACTTCTGGAGCGATGGCGGCGGCCGTTACCTGTTCGGTGAGGCCCCCGACGTGATTGTCCGCTCAGACGGGAGCATCAGCCCGCTTCACGCCGGAGGCTTCACGGAAGGCTTTGAAACAAACGTCAAAAACACACTGTTCTATGGGTATTGGGGCGGCACTTACATTGGCCGCGATGCAGCGCTGGACACCAATGGCTCCCCGATCGGTTATGGCTTCCACGGGTCTTCAAACGCCCAGAACCGTATGATCCAGGAAGTCACATTCGGCTTCAATCAGACCCTGTGGAAGAACCCCCGCTACGGCGCCATAAACTTCATGGGCCAGTACATGTACGAGATCCGCGCTCCATGGTACTACTCGCTCAACGAAGCGGGCGGCAAAGGCACGCAGGATACCACGGTTTACTTCAACCTCCGCTACAGCCTGCCGGGCAGCATGCCCGCATTCTAGGCGACCAAAACCAAACGTAACGGCAAAGCAACTGTAACGCAATTGCAACATTGGGGTGGCAGACTCAACATGAGTGGCCACCCCTTTGCATAGACATCAAAAGGGGACACACAAAATGAGAAGAATCATACTAGCGGGGACGCTCCTGCCATTGCTTTTCGCGGGCGCTGCGTCGGCGGCCGACACGATTAACGCCGCGGGAGCTACTTTTCCGGCTCCGATTTATCAGAAGTGGGCCGAAGAATTCAAGACGAAGACCGGCGTTCAGATCAACTACCAATCGGTAGGATCCGGCGCAGGCATCAAACAGTTCACCGACGGCACGGTCGATTTCGGTGCGTCCGACATGCCGATGACGGACGATCAGCTCAAGGCGAAGGCCGGTACTCTGCACTTTCCGACCGTTCTTGGCGCCGATGTCGTGACTTACAACATTCCCGGCGTGACTGTGGATCTGAAGTTCAGCGGTCCGACGGTCGCCGGCATTTTTATGGGGACCATCACGAAATGGAACGACGCGAAAATCAAGGCCGATAATCCGGGCGTTAATCTGCCCGGCACCGATATCGTCGTCATTCACCGTTCCGATGGCAGCGGCACGTCATTCATCTTCACCGATTTCCTGTCGAAGGTCAGCCCCGAGTGGAAGTCTAAAGTGGGCGCCAGCACATCTGTGTCCTGGCCCGTCGGTCTCGGCGGCAAAGGCAACGAGGGTGTCACGGGACTGGTTAAGCTGAATCCAGGCGCTATCGGCTACGTTGAGCTCGTCTATGCCGTTTCGCAAAAGCTCGGCTATGCGGACATCAAGAACGCCGGTGGCAAGTTTGTCAAGGCGGACTTCGATAGCGTGACTGCCGCGGCGGCCGGGGCGGCGAAGGACATGCCCGCCGATTTCCGCGTTTCCATTACCAATGCGGCCGGCGATAAAGCGTATCCGATCTCCAGCTTTACCTGGCTGCTGATTCCGACTCAGATCAAGGACCCCGCGAAGAAGAAGAACATCGTGGCGTTCCTGAACTGGATCCTGACCGATGGCCAGAAGGATTGCCAGGCTCTCAGCTACGCACCGCTTCCGGCCGCGGTTGTAGCGAAGGAAAAGAAGCAGATCGCTTCGATTCAGTAGCGCTCGTCCGTTATGACCTCCTCCGTTGCCGCGCAGCCGCAATCCGATAAAACCACGCTCAGTAGTGTGGTGCGTCGTCTGCGCGGCGGAGACGAGATTGCCCGGCTCATCACTTTGCTGTTCGCAGTATCGGTGCTTGCCATCAGCGTTCTGCTGATCTGGGTGTTGTGGACAGGGAGTGAAGCATCGCGCGCGAAATCCGGGTTCGGGTTTCTGACGTCGAAACTTTGGAATCCGGTCACCGATGAATTCGGCGCGTATCCTTTCATTTACGGAACCATCGTGACCTCGGTGCTGGCGCTGATCATTGCCGTACCGACCGGTGTGGGTGCGGCCATTTATCTCTCCGAACTGGCGAGAGGCGCCTGGTCGGACGCGCTGACGTTTCTGGTGGAATTGCTGGCCGCGGTGCCCAGCGTGATCTTCGGATTGCTGGCGATGTTCACTTTGGTGCCGCTGATGCGGACCACCATCGGACCCGGTTTGAAATCCGTCTTCGGATCTCTTCCGCTGTTTTCCGGACCCGTATACGGCGTAGGCTATCTGACGGCCAGCCTGGTGCTGTCCGTCATGATTTTTCCTTACATCATTTCCGTCTCGCGCGAGGCGCTGCTATCGGTACCGCGCGAGCAGCGGGAAGCCGCGCTGGCGCTGGGCGCCACCAAATGGGAATCGACGTGGCAGATTGTGGTGCCGTTCGCGCGGCTGGGGATTCTCGGCTCCATCTTTCTGGCATTCGCGCGTGCGCTGGGCGAGACGATGGCCGTCACGCTGGTGATCGGCAACGACCCGGCGGTTCACGCTTCGTTGTTCGCCCCCGGTTACACCATCTCCGCGGTCATCGCCAATGAGTTCACGGAGGCGACCGGTAAGATTTACCCTGCCGCGCTGATCGAACTCGGTCTGGTCCTGTTCGTGCTTACATTTATCCTGAACGGCCTGGCGCGACTGCTGATACTCGTCACGACGCAGAAGGGATCGGCGAAGGCATGACGGCACGCAACCTGTATCGCAAGACACTGAACAACGTGATGCTCACGTTGACGGGAGTATGCGCTTTCGTCACCGTTTCCACTCTGTTTGTGGTGCTGGCGTATCTGGTTTACAACGGCGCCACGTCGGTAAATCTCGATTTCTTCACCAAGCTCCCCAAGCCCACGGGCGAGGCGGGCGGAGGCATGGCAAACGCCATTGTGGGCAGCGCCGAGATTGTTGGTTTCGCGGCGCTGGTGGGTGTTCCCATCGGCTTCTTTACGGGCGTCTATCTCTCGGAATGGGGTGCCGACGGGACTTTCGCTTTTGTCATCCGCTATATGTGCGATCTGCTGAACGGAGTCCCTTCCATCGTTGTCGGCATCTTCGCTTCCATCGTGATCGTCAAGCCGATGGGATCGTTCTCGGCGCTGGCAGGCGGTTTCGCACTCAGCCTGATGATGATTCCGATTACGGCGAAGAGCACGGAACAGTTTCTTCTGGAAGTGCCGCGTACACTGCGGGAAGGCTCGCTCGCTTTGGGCGCGTCCAAATGGAGAACGATCGCGTCGGTGGTGGTTCCCGCCGCGCGCAGAGGCATTATGACGGGGATCATTCTCGGCATCGCGCGCATTTCAGGCGAGGCCGCGCCGCTTCTGTTCACAAGTCTGAATAACGAGTACTGGAGCAATCCATTCAAAGAACCTACGGCCTCGTTGCCCTATATGATTTATACCCGCGCGCTTTCTCCTTACGACGACTGGCACCGGCAGGCGTGGGCCGCCGGTCTGGTGCTGCTGGGACTGGTCCTGATCGCCAACATTGCCGCCCGGCTGATTCTGACGCGAGGAAACTCCGCTGCAAGAGGATGATATGAATGCACCCGCAAAGGCGAAATCGAAGCAGTCGTCCGACGCTATGAATACACCTGGCGAAGCTCCCGTGTCCGAAGCGCCGGCAACCGCGCAGGCTCCGGTGAAGATGCGCGCGTCCGGCGTCAATTTTCACTATGGAAGCTTCCGGGCACTCTACGATATTTCGCTCGATTTCCCCGCCAACAAGGTGACGGCGCTCATCGGACCTTCCGGTTGCGGCAAATCCACATTTCTTCGTAGCCTGAACCGTATCAATGAGACGCTGCGCGGCACGAGGATCGATGGCGAGATTACGCTCGATGGCGAGGACGTGCTGAAGATGGACGTGACCAGCCTGCGTCGCAGAGTGGGCATGGTTTTCCAGCGGCCCAATCCGTTCCCCAAGTCGATCTTTGAAAATGTCGCTTACGGTGTTCGCGTCAACGGGCTCGCGAGCCGATCCGAGTTACCCGAAATCGTAGAGAAGAGCCTGCGCCGCGCGGCGCTCTGGGACGAAGTTCGCGATAAGCTCAACGAATCCGCGCACGCGCTTTCCGGCGGTCAGCAACAACGGCTTTGTATCGCGCGGGGACTGGCGGTGAATCCCGAAGTTCTCCTTCTCGACGAACCGTGTTCGGCGCTCGATCCGATTGCCACGGCGAAGATTGAAGATCTTCTGGTAGCGATTAAGGATCAGTGCACGATCGTCATCGTGACGCACAACATGCAGCAGGCCGCGCGCGTGGCGGATAACACGGGCTTTTTTCTGCTCGGCCGGCTGATTGAGCACGATCGGACGGACGTGATTTTTAAGAACCCGGCGAAGCGGGAAACGGAAGATTACATTACCGGGCGGTTCGGCTAGGAGGCACTGTATTGCGCCGATTTGAAGAAGAATTCGTGGGTCTGAACAACATTCTGCTCGATATGGGCGGGATGGTGGCGCAGTCCGTACACCGCAGCGTGCTGGCGCTGGTGGAGCGCAACGCCGATTACGCGTATCAGGTCATGCGCGACGAGACCGCCATCGACGAGTGCGATATCCGCATCGACGCCATGGTGGCTAGCCTGATTGCGCGCGAGCAACCGGTGGCGAGCGACATGCGGCTGGTCGTGGCGGCGATCAAGATCAGCACCGATCTGGAGCGCATGGGCGACCTGTCGGTGGCGATCGCCGCGCGCGGGCTGACGCTCATGGGCCATCCGGAACTGCATACGCCGATCATACTGACCGATATCGCGGGACTGGTGGAATCGATGGTGCTGCGGTGCCTGGATGCGTTTGTGCGGCGCGATGCGCACGAAGCGAGGGAAGTGCTGGCATCGGATAACGGGGTGGATGAAATGCGTGGCGCGATACAGCGTCAGGTGATCGGGATGATGAAGCAGGATCCTGCCGCGATTGAACGCGCGCTGGATCATTTGATTGCCGCGCGGAGCCTGGAGCGCATTGGCGATCACGCGCGCAATATTGCCGAAGGCGTGATTTATCTCGTGCAGGGAATCGATGTGCGGCACCAGCCGGCAGCGTAATAATAGTCACACAGATGAGCGACAACCAGGGTTACCCACCGGGCCATTTCTATTCGCCGGTGGTGGATGTGGATGATGTCCACGCGATCCGGGCCGTGCGCGAGCGGCTTTCGGCGCCTCCGCCCACCGGTGTTATGTTCGACCCCGATGCGATAAAGGCGATGATGAAGCGGCTTGCCGTGCATCACAGCCTGTTCCCGTTTCACAAAAACCACGACGGCCTGGATCGGTTTTACTACGACAACGTTTTCTTCGGTTGCCACGATGCAAGCGTGTATTTTTCCATGCTGCTCGAATTTCGGCCGAAGCGGGTCATTGAGATCGGCAGCGGTTTCAGTTCGCGGCTTTTACTCGATACGAGCGAGCGCTGTTTCGAGGGTGAAATCGAAATTACGCTGATCGATCCTTCACCCGGAACGCTCGATGACCTGCGGCCGACGGCGCGCACGCGGATGCTCAGTTGTCCGGTTCAGGACGCGCCTGTTGAGTTGTTCGACGACCTGGAGGCCAACGATATTCTGTTCGTCGATTCATCGCATGTGGGTAAGACCGGCAGTGACGTGAATTACTATCTGTTTCAGATTCTGCCGCGTTTGAAGCCCGGCGTCATCATCCATATCCACGATATTTTCTGGCCATTTGAATATCTTGCGGAATGGGTGCTGACGGACAAGCGCAGCTGGAACGAGGCTTATCTTCTTCACGCGTTTCTGCAATACAACGACGCGTTCGAGATACTCTACTGGAACAATTATGCGTTCCACTTTCTGGGCGCGGATCTGAAGGAAGCCATCCCGCTGTGCCTGGGAAATGAAGGCGGCAGTTTGTGGCTCCGGAAGAAACTTACGGTTTGAGCAACGGGTCGATGGCTGCCGATATTTTGTCGAGAGTCAGCGATGCGTCGTCGGTGGCGCCGTAGTCGTTGCGGATCATGCCGTCGCCGTCGATCACGAACAGGTGGGGAAAATGGACTGTTGGATTGGCGGGAGTCATCTCCATATACGACGCAATCACCTGGCCGCTATCAAACACAATGGGCCATGTGGCGCCGTGCCACGCGGCGAATTTGTCGGCGTCGGTGAAGGTATCGGGCAGCGTGACGATGGAGATCATCGCGACCTTTTCGCCGTACTTTTTCTTCACCTGCACAAGCGTGTCGGCGAGCCGATTGCAGACCGGGCACGTGGTCAGCATGATTTCGATCAGGAGAACCTTGCCGCGATAATCCTGCGTATCATGCTGATGAAATTTAGAATCCGAGAGCGAAAAACCCGGCGCGCGCCTATTGGAATACTCTCCGGCAGCGGGCAACAGCAACGCGATTGCCAGTAGTAAGGCTAAGACTCTCATTTTGAACTCCCGGCAAGCTCGCGCAGCGACTGCTGGTACGGCGCTCGCGCCACTCCTTTTTCTGTAATGATAGCGGTCACGTAGCGGTTGGGAGTGACGTCGAAAGCCGGATTGCGCACGTCGGTGCCGGTGGGCGCAACCTGGACGCCGAAGACGTGGGTCACTTCGCGCGAACCGCGCTCTTCTATCGGGATTCCGCTGCCATCGGGCAACGTGAGATCGAGCGTGGAGATGGGCGCGGCCACGTAGAAGGGCACATTATTTTCTTTGGCGAGCACCGCGACGCTATAGGTACCGATCTTGTTGGCTACGTCACCATTGGCGGCGATTCGGTCGGCGCCAACGACGACGCAGGCGATCTTACCCGCGTGGAGAAAATGGCCGGCCATGTTGTCGGTAATGAGAGTTGCGGGAATGTTATCGTGCTGCAGTTCCCAGACGGTGAGTCGCGCGCCCTGCAGGAAGGGGCGGGTCTCATCGGCGTAGATTCCGACTTTTTTACCGGATTCCACAGCGGCGCGGATGACGCCGAGCGCGGTGCCGTAGCCCGCCGTAGCGAGCGCGCCGGCATTGCAGTGCGTCAGCACGATGCTGTTGTCGGGGATGAGACCGGCGCCGTGCCGGCCGATGGCGCGATTGATGGCGATATCTTCTTCGCGGACGAGGATAGCTTCGCGGATCAGGCCGTCGCGGATCTCTTCGAAGGGCAGCTTTCGCAGCTGACCGTAGAGTTTCTTCATGCGGTCGATGGCCCAGAAGAGATTGACGGCGGTCGGCCTGGTGGAGGCGAGTTCGGCGCAGATGTTATCGACCTGCGTATCGAGCGAGATGGCCCGATCGGAGCCCGCTACGCCGAGGGCGACGCCCATGGCGGCGGCTACTCCGATGGCGGGCGCGCCGCGGATCACCATAGTGCGAATGGCTTCGGCGACCTGCGTGTAGTCGCGGCAGGTGACGTAGGTTTCTTCGGCCGGGATGCGGGTCTGGTCGATCATGACCACGCCATCGGGGGTCCACTGAATTGTTTCGATCATAAGATTTTATTTTTGAGCGAGCGGATTTCCGGCAACGAGGAGCGCCAGAAATGGCACTGCATTAAATGCGATATGGACAATCGTGGAGGCTCTTGTGGAGCCGGTCAGGTGGCGTATGGTGCCCAGCAGGAAGCCCACCGCCGTGAGCAGTACGCCAATCTGCCATATATATCCGTATTGCATCAGGTGCAGGCCACCGAACAGGGCCGACGTGAGCAGAATGCCCGGAAAGACGCCCATTGTGGAGACGAACACGGGCTGCAGAAAGCCGCGGAAGAATAGTTCCTCTACTACGGGCGCTACAGTGACGGAGAACAGCCCCACCACAATCCTGCTGGCCGGATCCTGCAGCATTTTTTCGAACGGTGTGTCGCTGCTGTCGCTCACGGTAAGAAACTGAAGCGTCGCGATGACCAGCGCAAGACCCACACCGACGGCAACCAGCGAAAGCGGAGAAAACGGTCCTGGTTTCGTCCAGCCGAGCGATTCCAGCAGACCGCTGCCATGATGGGCAAACACCATTTTCAGGATCAGGAAAAATATCGCGTAGGAAACCCCTTGCTCACAGACGCTCCACACTCCGGATTCCGCAGGGGCGTGCAGATAGTGGATGGCAAGGCCGACAACAGTCCACAGGGTGGCCATGAAGACAGCGGCGGCAAGGAACAATTCGGCGAAGCCCCAGAACGGGCGGTCAGGTTCCGCGAGAATGAGTGGCGTCATCGGGAGTGTTTTCCGTTCGAGGCTTCGATCAGCGCCGCGGCTATGAGCGGGATCATGATTTCGTGATGGCCGGTGAGTGAGTAGCCGCGTCCGCCAGCCTGCGCGTGCGGACGTTCGACCACGTTGACGCGCGGACGGTAGTGCTGGATGAAATCCAGATTGACGGTGATGAAGTCACGGAGTTCGTGGCCGAGATTTCGGACGGTGGAGACGGCTTTCAGAAAGACCTCTGGCATGATGACGGCGGAGCCTGCGTTGATGTAGACGCCGCCATCGTTCAGCTCTGAAACCATCGTACAAAACAGGCGGAAATCGATGTGGGTGGCGGCTCCGAGGGCGGCTGGATCGCAGGCCGGGTGGGCGTGCGGGGTGTCGGTGCCTATGGCTACGTGAACGGTCAGCGGGATCTTTGCGAGGTGGGCCTGGAGGACGAGACTGGCTTCGCGGTGTTCTGGCGGGGAGAGTTTGTTTAGTGCTGCGCCGAGGGCTTCGCCCGCTCCTGTGGCGGCTGTGATGGCCTGATTCCACTCGCGGCCAGTTTCTTCCGCCGAGCCGAAGCGGCCATCGGGCAACACCGCTTCCACGTCTTCGCTTGTCGAGCCAACGAGAGCGATTTCGAAATCATGGATGGAGGCGGAGCCGTTCATGGCGAAACCTGTGGCGAAGCCGCGGTGCATCAGGTCGATCAGTATTGGCGCCATGCCGCATTTGATGACGTGGCCGCCGAGGCCCCAGATCACTGGCTTGCGACGGTCGCGTGCGGTTGCGATGGCTTCGACGACGGCACGGAAGGAATCGCCTGCGAGGATATGCGGGAGGGTTTCGATGAACCCTGCGATGCCGGAACCGGGGGTGAATGGACGCGCGAAATCCTGCTGCTTCACTTTGCCGCGGCGATCTTTCAGCGATATGGTTTTTAAACCCGACAGATCCATCGGTTTTATGCCATGGGGCTTCACTGCATCACCTTCTTCAGGGCGATGCCGGTGAAGCTTTTTTTGGACCTGATGACGTGCTCGGGCGTGCCTGCCGCGACGATGCGGCCGCCGTCTTCGCCGCCATCCGGACCGAGGTCGATGACCCAGTCGGCGCTTTTCACCACGTCCATATTGTGTTCGATCACTAATACAGTATTGCCGAGATCCACCAGCTTTTGCAGCACTTCCAGCAGCTTTCTTACGTCTTCGAAGTGCAGACCGGTGGTGGGTTCATCGAGCACGTAAAAGGTGCGGCCGGTTTGTTTACGGCTGAGTTCTTTCGCCAGCTTGATGCGCTGGGCTTCGCCGCCGGAAAGCGTGGTGGAGGACTGGCCCAAATGAATATAACCGAGCCCGACTTCTACCAGCGTTTTCAGCTTCGGGTAGATCTGGGGATTGGTTTCGAGCAACGGCAGCGCTTCTTCGACGGTCATTTCGAGAAGGTCAGCAATGGAGCGGTTTTTGTATTTGACCTGCAGGGTTTCGTGGTTATAGCGGCGGCCACGGCACACGTCGCAGGTAACGTAAACGTCCGGCAGAAAGTTCATTTCGATGCGGCGCAGGCCATCGCCCTGGCAGGCTTCGCAACGGCCGCCCTTCACGTTAAAGCTGAAGCGGCCCGGTTTGTAGCCGCGCTCGCGCGAATCGGGCAGCATGGCGTAGAAATCGCGGATCGGCGAGAACAGGCCGGTGTAGGTGGCCGGATTCGAGCGAGGAGTGCGGCCGATGGCGGACTGATCGATGCGGATAATCTTATCGATATTTTCGATGCCGGTCATTTTGCCGTGCGTGCCGGGCGCGTCATAGGAGCCGTAGATTTCGCGGGCCAGAGCGCGGTGAAGAATATCGTTGACGAGCGTCGACTTGCCGCTGCCGGAAACGCCGGTCACGACGATCAGCTTGCCGAGCGGGAATTCGACATCGACATCCTTCAGGTTGTGTTCGCTCGCGCCTTCGATACGAATGGAAAGGCCGTTGCCGGGCCGGCGCTTTTTCGGAATGGCGATTTCGAGATCGCCCGAGAGATAGCGGCCGGTGAGCGATGCTTTCGAGTTGCGAATGTCGGCCGGAGTGCCGCTGGCGACGAGTTCACCACCGAGACGGCCAGCGCCGGGACCGAGATCGAGCACGTAATCGGCGCGTTCGATGGTGTCGGCGTCGTGCTCGACGACGAGCACGGTGTTGCCCATGTCGCGCAGTTCGGTGAGGGTATCGAGAAGACGGTCGTTGTCGCGCGGGTGCAGGCCGATGGACGGTTCGTCGAGCACGTAGAGCACGCCACGAAGCTTCGAGCCGATCTGCGTGGCCAGGCGGATGCGCTGCGCTTCCCCGCCCGAGAGCGTGGAGGCGCTGCGATCGAGGCTCAGGTAATGCAGTCCGACGGATTCGAGAAATTCGAGACGCCGCCGGATTTCATCGACGATGCGTCCGGCGATTTGCAGTTCGCGATCGACGAATTCCCACGAGCGGGCGGTCAGCAGTGCGCGCGAGATGGGCATGGCGACGAATTCGCCGATGGAGAGTTTGTGGACGCGTACGGCCAGGCTGGACGCGCGCAGACGCTTGCCGCCGCAAGCGGGACATGGCACGGGCGACATGTATTCGGTCAGCTCTTCGCGATAATCCGGGCGGGCGTCGGCGTAGATTTCGGCGAGGATGGCGAGGATGCCAGCGTAGTCTTTATCCGCGATTTTGCCGCCATTCATGAGGGTTTCACGGGCTTTGGACGACAGCTTTTCCCACGGCGTGGTCTTGAGTTTGATACGCAGCGCTTTGGCCGCCGCTTCCATGGGGGCGATCATGCGGCTGGATGCGGCGGCGGGTCCAAGGCCGCCTTCGAGCAGCGGCTTCGAGGGATCTTCGATGACTTTCCCGGCGTCAAACGCCCAGGTGCTGCCGATGCCGGAGCATTCTTCGCAGGCGCCATAGGGGCTGTTGAAAGAGAACGACCGCGGCTCCAGTTCGGGCACGCTGGTGCCGCATTCGACGCAGGCGAGTTTGCGCGAATAGAGGCGCTCTTCGCCATCCACTACCGAAATCAGGACGAGTCCGTTGGCCAGCTTGGTGGCCGTTTCGATGGAGGCTTCGAGGCGTTTTTCAATGCCGGGTTTGACCAGCAGGCGATCGACGATGACTTCGATCGTGTGGTTGCGCCGCTTATCGAGCACGATTTCCTCATCGAGCGAGCGCAGGGTGCCATCCACGCGGGCGCGCACGAAGCCCTGGCGGGCCAGCTTTTCCATCTCTTTTTTGAACTCGCCCTTGCGGCCCCGGACGATGGGCGCCATGACCTGAATGCGCTCATCGGGGCGGAGCGAAAGCACGTGGCGCAGGATCTGTTCGGTGGTCTGGCGGGAGATTTCGTTGCCGCAGACGGGGCAATGCGGAATGCCGATGGAGGAATAGAGCAGGCGCAGGTAATCGTAGATTTCCGTGATGGTGCCGACGGTGGAGCGCGGGCTGCGGCCGGTGGTTTTCTGATCGATGGAGATGGAAGGGCTGAGGCCTTCGATGGAATCGACGTCGGGGCGCTCCATCTGGTCGAGAAACTGGCGGGCGTAGGCGGAGAGTGTCTCGACGTAGCGGCGCTGGCCTTCGGCGTAGATGGTGTCGAAGGCGAGCGAGGACTTTCCCGAGCCACTCAGGCCGGTGATTACGGTCAGCGTGTTGCGCGGGATGCGGACGTCGATGTTTCGTAAGTTGTGCTGTCTGGCACCGGAAATCACGATTTCGTTGAGTCGTTGTGATACTTTAATATTCACGGCCATCGGGTTCTGCATCAAAAAAGCGCCTTCCGGATCTATCACGAATGCTAATCTGCTCGGCTTGCGGGAGCGCTGGAAAGCGCCGTCCGCGAACATTTTTCGAACGAATCGTCAACCGAGCCAAGGTTAAGTGCGCCAACTGCGGCGCGGTCTGGTATTGGCGAAGATACCTGTTTCAAGGTCACACACAGTGTCCGGAATGCGGCACCTCGCGCCTTTCCAAATTATCCAAGTACGACCAGATCGACCGCCGAACCAAAAACCTTTTTCGTCGTTTGCTGGTAATAGTCGGGGCACCCATCTACCACTGTACCTTTTGCCGTTTGCAGTTCCGGGATGTGCGAAAGCTGAATCCGAGCCGGTCGCCGAAAACGCGCCTTTCGGCTTAGCCTGCGCGCGTATATCGGGTCACCCAGGCAATGAAGATTCAGGTATTGGAAACGGACCGGGGAAAGCGCCTGGACAGCCTGCTGCACGAGCGCCTGGCGGAGTTCAGCCGGTCGCGCCTGCAAAGCTGGATTCGCGATGGCCGGGTGCTGGTGGACGGGCAAACGTCCAAGTCGTCGCACGTGCTTCGCGGGAATGAAATCGTCGAGGTGGAGCCGGGACAGTTGCCGCCTATACGGGCTACCGCGGAGGATATTCCGCTCACGGTGCTCTATGAGGATGACAGCGCGATCGTGATCGATAAGCCGGCGGGGATGGTGGTGCACGCGGGCGCGGGTGTGCACGATGGCACGCTGGTGAACGCGCTGCTGCATCGCTTCACAACGCTTTCGACTATGGGCGGCGAGTTGCGGCCCGGGATTGTGCACAGGCTGGACAGGTTCACCAGCGGCGTGCTGCTGGTGGCGAAGAACGACGCGGCACATCGCGATCTGGCGGCGCAGTTTGCGGAGCGGCAGGTGAAGAAGACGTACCTGACGCTGGTGGAAGGTCGGCTGGAAGGCAAGGGGCGGATTGAGAAGCCGATTACTCGCGATCCGCGGAATCGGGCGCGCATGACGGCGCGGCTGGAGTTCGGGCGGGCGTCATTGACGAACTGGGAAGTGGCGGAGAAGTTCGCGGATTTCACGTTTCTGACGGTGGATTTAGGGACGGGGCGGACGCATCAGATTCGCGCGCACATGGCGTCGATTCAGCATCCGGTGGCGGGCGATCATTTGTACGGCGCGAAGGCTTCGGAGTGGAGCCGTTATTTTCTGCATGCGCACAGGCTGGTGTTTCGGAGCCCGGCGGTGGGGCAGGCGGTGACGGTGGAATCGCCACTGCCTGGGGATCTGGCGGCGTGGAAGGCTTCGCTTATTTAGCGAAGAAGTCCGGCGGTGAGTCGATGTTCGGTGCGAGTTTGTCCATGAGGGCACGGATCTGCTTTTGCAGTTCCGGTGTGGGCTTGGTTGATTCGGCCCACTTGCATTCGATGAAGGCGCGTTCACGATCGTCCTGCCGGAATAGCGCGAGGGCGTAGTGGTAGTGGTATTCGGGATTGTAAGGTACGGCGTCGGTGAGTATTTTGAATGCGCCGACGGCGTCGGAGATCAGGCCTTTCTTCAGGTAGATCCAGCCGATCGTATCGTTGACTTCTCTGAAAGTCGGCAGCTTTTGCTGCGCCGTGCGCGCGTAGGTGAGGGCGAGATCGAGATCGCCGTTCGTTTCCGCGAGCAGGTAGGCCAGGTTATTCAGGGCCAGAGGATTGTTGGGATCGAGGGCGAGGGTGCGTTCATAGCAGCGGCGGGCCTGCGGGAGATTGCCCTGCACATCGTAGAGCAGCGCGAGGTTGGTGAAGACGGCGGCGCTATCCGGGAGCAACGCTGCGGCCTGTTCCATGGCGTTTATGGCGCTGGCGAAATCTCCTTTGTAGCGATAGGCTTCGCCGAGGCGCGACCAGAGATCGGCTTTGGTGCGGTCGTCGGGGGCGTCGGCCAGGAGGCGGCTGAAGGTGGCGATGGCGTCGTCGAAATGGCGGTCGGCGAGTTGTTTCGTGCCGAGGTTTCGTTGCTCAGTGAATGGAGAGGGTGGCGGCGGCGTGGCCTGAGCCAGTAGCTGGGGCTGCGGCGGCGCTGGTTGCGTTAGTATAGGCGGATCGAACTGGAATGGCGCGGGCGCCGGGTTTGTGGCGCGGGTTGCGGCGAAGGCGAATAGCAGCGGTGTTTTCGCGAGCAGGCTGGCGGCGCCGATCAGGGCGACGGCGATGAGCGCACAACGGCCTTTGAGCAGGCTGGCCTGCGCGGCGCGGCTGTTCGTCAGCAGCAGTTCCACGCGGCGGGAGAGATGCGAGCGTCCATCGGCTGCGTTGGCCGAGGCTAGTGAGGTGCGAACGCCGCCGCAGAGGGCGACGGTGCGGGTGAGGCAGTCGGCGTAGGAGCGCGCTTGTTCGGGTGAACCGGCGGCGCGGTCGTCGCAGGCGATTTCGCGTTCGAGATCGAACTGACGGGTCACCCAGCGAACCACCGGGTGCAGGGCGAAGATGGCTTCGACGATTCGCTGGGCGAAGAGCGTGTAGTCGTCGCACCGGGCGAGGTGCGCGGCTTCGTGGCGGCCGATCTGGTCGAGATCTGCGTCGCTCATGGTTGCGAAGAGTTTCGCGGGGATGAGGACGGCGGTGCGGAAGGGGCCGGTGGCGATGGGGATTTCGATTTCATCTGAAATCGCGAGGCGTGCGTTTTTTCTGTGGGAGCCGGAGTGGGCGAGCCAGGTTTCAAGTCGTCCGTGGAGTTCTGGTGGCGCGGCGATAGCTCTTGCGCTACGGCGATAGAGCGCGGCGTAGCTGAGGATCACTCGCGCGAGCAGGAGCAGGCTGGCGGCGATCCAGAAAATGAGCAGCGGACGCAACCACTCGCTGGCTGGGATTTCGAGTGGGAGGGCGATGGTTCGCGGGGCGGTTGGCGCGGCTGTGGATTGAGCCCAGGGGAGATCTCGGGCGGCGTCCGGGAGCGCTGCGGTTTCTCGCGCGGGATTCGCTGGCGTCAGTTTTATGTATACCAGAGGGAGCGCGAGTGTGGCTGCGAGGACGATCCACCAGAGAGCGTAGCGCGTGGCGGCGTTGAGGGCGTGGCGGGGCGTGATGCGCAGGGCTAGCCAGACGGCGAGAGATAGCAGCGCGCTCAGAATCGTGCTGTTGATGATGGCGGACCAGAATGTCGTCATTGTATTCTCCCGTGTCGATAGCCTGGAACGAGCAAGACGTCGCCATCCTGGATGGTTACATTCTGTTCGGTGTGGATGCCTCTGATGACTTGGTTGTAGTTGAACGGGATTGATTCCGAAAATGTCACGGCCTCACGTATCCCGGAGACCTTTTGACCACGCAGCAGAATGATCTTGTTGGTAGCTGCCATCGCATTGAATCCTCCTGAGGCTTTGAGCGCATCGAGGATTGTCGTCTCCTTCAGGAGCGGATACGGGCCAGGTTTCAGAACTGCACCGCTAAGTATGTACTTTTTGCCGTTAGGGCGCAGCAACTGAACATCGACTACCGGATCGTTGATGTCTGCACCCAGCCTGCGCTTAATCAGGCTCCTGAGTGCGAGGAGCGTTAGTCCCGCCGCGTTTTCCACGCCGATCGTCGGCAGCGAGATGTCTCCGTCGGGAGCGACTTCGTAGTTGCCTGAGACTCTCTTCTCATCCGCTGTCACCGTTACGCTTATGATGTCGCCCGGACCGACAACATAAAGCGGAGTTGTCGATTGCGGAGTCGCGAACGCGACCATAAGAGGCGTTTTCGCGAGCAGGACCACAGCGCACAGCAGGCCGACCGCGATCAGGGCGAAGGGGCGGTGCAGTAAGCGTGTCGAGCCTGTTCGATCGGCTCTCATGAGTAATTCCACGCGTCGTGAGAGATGCGAACGGCTGTCGGCAAAGGCAGCGGCGGCGAGTGACGGGCGGACACCTCCACAGGCTTGCACCATGCGGGTCAGGCAATCGGCGTAGGAGCGTGCGGTATCGGTTGACCGGGCCACGGCGTCATCACAGGCGATCTCGCGTTCGAGATCGAGTTGCCGCGTGATCCATCGAACTACCGGGTGCAGAGCGAAGAGCGCTTCTACGATGCGCTGGAGGAAGAGCGTGTAATCGTCGCGTCGGGCTAAGTGTGTGGCTTCGTGAATGACGATCTGATCCAGATCGCTTTGCGTCATCGTGGCAAAGAGCCTGGCGGGGATGAGGATGGCGGGGCGAAAGGGGCCGACGGCCATCGGGATATCGATTTCTTCCGACAGCGCGACGCGGAGTTGCCGACTATTGGCGCCGAGACGCGCGCGTAGTTCGCGTGGCGCGTCGATAGCTCTGGCAGTTCTCCGATACAGCGTTGCGTAACTCAGCGCTACCCGGAGCAATAAAAGCAGGGCGGCTGCGATCCACGCGATGAGGATTGGCTGTAGCCACGGACTGGCGGGGATTTCGAGTGGCAGTACGATACGCGGGGCGGCGGCTGGCACGGCGATTGGAAGCGCTGGCGCAGGATCTGTCAATGGCATTACCTGCGCGTAGAGCGCCACCGCGGTGCGCCGGGGCCATTGCGCGTATGACAGCGGCAGGGCGAGCGTCGCAAGCAGCACGATCCACCAAATCGCATAGCGCGTGGCCGCGTTGAGGGCGCGGCGCGGCGTGATGCGCAGAGCGACCCAGACGACGATGGTGAGCAGTGCGCTCAAAATCGCGCCGTTGATTGCGGCGGACCAGAACGCGGTCATTTCTCTTCCTCGATGAGTGCGCGCAGACGCTTCATTTCCGCCGCGCTGATTTTGCGATCCTCAAACAGGCTGGTGACAAGCAGTTCCGGCGAGCCCTCGAAGAGCCGCTGCAGCAGATGCGTGATGGCGCTCTGGCGCGCTTCGTCGCGGCCGATAAGGGGCTGGTAGGTGAATGCCCTGCCCTCCTTCGTGTGGTTCACGTAGCCTTTGGTTTCGAGAATCCGGAGGGTGGTGATGACCGTGGAGTAAGCCAGCGCTGGTTTTGTTTTCAGGCCTTCGAGAACGTCGGAAACAGTTGCGGAGCCCTTGTTCCAGAGAACTTCCATCAGTCTCAGCTCAGCGTCGGTGAAATGCGGGGATTTTTTTCTGGCCATGTTGGTTCCGTTAATTGGCTGAGGGCGGTTCGACGTGGTCGATCACTACGAACTCGTCCGGACCTTTCTTCGTGATGAGTTTTAGACCGAGTTGTTCCACCAGCGCCTCGAAGATCGACGGGCCTTCGGGCTCGGGCGCAGGATCGGCGGCATTGAGCAGAGGGGGCAGCGGAGTCCATCGCAGCGTGAAGTCGAAGTCGCCGGCGAGGCCGGTGCGGTCGGTGATATTGCGCTGGATGTCCGGATTGGCGGACAGCATCTTCACAATCGTAGTCACGGATATTTTCTGCGCGACAATGTGGTTGCGGGATAGCCACTTCGCGGCGACCGTCTCATCCGGCGCGGCGGCGCGCAATTTCGTACCGCCCGGGGCGATGACCAGATCGTAAACCGGCATTTCGCGCGTTTCGCGATGCGCGGTCAGTTTGAAGCGATCTTCGAACAGCGTCCGTAGCGGGAGCCTGAGTTGTTCCGACGTGAGTTCGAAGGTCACGTCGGCTTTGGCGTCGATATCGTAGGGCTGATCGAACCAGGCCGGCTCGCCTGAGGTCTGATCGTGGCGGACGTTCCAGGCGAATTCGAACAGCGCTTTCGCGGTGAGATTGCGAAAGATGACACGTCCGCCGGGAAGCGTATCGTCGCGGGTTGGCTCGTTGGGATCGTGCGGCCGAATCGCAGCGACATCGAACGCTTTCACAGGCTGGGCTGGCGCGAAGATCGGCACGGTGGCAAGCGCGAGCAGAACCTTTGTGAGCCGATTACGCGGAGGCATGTTTTAATTCCTTAACAGTTTCACTCTAAAGCCATTTCGCGCCGGCGTCAAGGGAAATTTTAAGACTTTAGAAGTTGCCCGGGGAGAACTCGTTCAGCAACCGAAGGAGCGCGGCTAACGTAGAATAGGTGCGTATGCGCTCCTATCTGACAGTCGCGGCATGGTCTGCCGCCCTTGTTGTACCTGTGTGCCTGGGGGTCGCGTTGTGGGCACAAACCCCGCCGTCCAGCGCAGACAACAGCCAGCCGGAGGCCAAATTCAGTTCCGGCATTACTCAGGTCAACGTGTTGTTCACCGTGACAGACAAGAAGGGCCGCTTCGTCACCGATCTCACGGTGAACGACTTCGAGGTGATCGAAAACAAGAAGCCGCAGTTCATTCAGCAATTTACGGCGGAATCGGATCTTCCGCTGCGCATGGGCCTGCTGATCGATACCAGTAACAGCATTCGCGACAAGTTTCGGTTTGAGCAGCAGGCGGCCATCCGCTTCATGAACGACGTCATTCGCCCGAAAAACGACCGTATGCTGCTGATCGGGTTCGACAGTTCGGCGGAAGTGGTGTCGGATCTGACTAACAACATGGAGGCGCTCGAAAAGGGCGTCAATGCGATGCGTCCGGCGGGGGGGACGTCGCTCTACGATGCGATTTATATGGGGTCGGAAAGACTCACGCGGGAGCAACCGCGCGAAAAATTCCGCCGCGCCCTGATTGTGATTACCGACGGAGAAGACACGCAGAGCCGCTACACCCGCGATCAGGCGCTTGAGATGGCGCAGAAGGCCGACACGGTGATTTACGCCATTTCGACCAACACTACCCGGGCCGGCACCGAGGGCGATGAAGTCCTGAAGTATCTGGCGGACGAGACAGGTGGCGAGGCCTTCTTCCCCTTCCACGTGGAAGATCTGGACCAGCCGTTTGAGAATATCGCCAATGAACTGCGGCACCAGTACAACATTTTTTATCACCCGGACCCGCTGAAGACCGACGGGCTCTATCATCCGATCGCAGTACACGTCAAGACGCGCAAGGATCTGATTGTCAAGGCCCGTAAGGGCTACTACGCGCCCAAACTCTAGGGGAGGCCGCCCGCAAGGCGACTATAGTGGCAGCCATCGCGGCCCCCGAATTACGCGATGGAGGCTCCGAAGCTCATAGCGGGCTGTCGCCATTCATGAAGCATGCCCCAAACTCCCGACGCAATGAGGAATGTTGCGATCCCGCTCACCCCAAGGACACCAGACGGTGGAACTGCTTCGCTCAACCGGGTCTTCGGGTAACCCCTCCACGTTCGAACAAGCATCCAAACGCCCGACAAAATGAACAGGAACGAGCTCAGGGAGCCTGGGCTGTTCGGGCTCGCGGACTAAATTGGCCCGAGTAAGACAAGTGCAGGCCAGGCTGTCATAGCTCCCCGATAGTTCCAACGAAGATTGACTGCCCCAACGCAGAATGACTGCCCCAACGCAGATCAGCTCTGCGGCTTCGGCGCTGGTGCGGGCAGGTCGCGGGCTGCAACCGGGTCGTTAAATCCGTTGCGGTGGGAACCGTCGCAGAAGGGCTTGTTCTGCGACATACCGCAGCGGCACAGGCCTATAACCTTGCGGCCGCCCAGCCCGAAGGCTTTGCCCTCCGGATCCATAATTTCGAAGTCGCCTTCAATCCGGATGGAACCGTTATTGTTGATCGTGATCTTTGTGTCTGCCATGAACTCACGATGCTAGCACGGGGAGGCCCTTATTTCTTTTCGGGCACCGTATCGCCATAGGTAATCGTTTCCTCGGCGCCGAAACGCTTGTAATTGGTATAACGCACGACCATGCGGATGCGCTGCGACATCCCGGGATCGTTTCTCCCGCCGGGGAAGTTCAGCACGTCATCGGCGTGTGTGTAGGTGGGGAACCAGTATTTGTGGTCGATTTGCTCGCGGTAGGTTTCAAAGTTGGGGAACTGATGGTCTTTCGACGTGATGCCGACACCCTTGCCATATGTCTTGACGATCTGGAAGTCGCGGTCATCGACCCAAATCGTGCCCTGAAAATAGCGCTCGCCTTTGACCAATTTCTTAGGCTTAACGGAGAACTGATAACAGGGGATCTCGTCCACATTCTGCTTGCCCAGATACTCCACGTCGTACTTGCCAATGTCTTCCGAGGTCAGAACAAAAGGCTGGACGTCGCGGAGGTCCTGCAGGTCCTGAGGATCGAGGGTGATGTGTACCAGAGAAATTGGGGGCGCGTGGGTTACGTGCTCCATGCGCTGTTTATTCGGACCGAAAGTGACGTCGGTGGTCTCTTCCCACTTGCCTTCCGGGGCGCCGGAGCTATCCAGCTCTTCCATCTTCAGGATCTGTGTGTAGGTATAGTTTTCGCGAGCCTTGCGGAACTCGAGTTCCTTGGCGGCGAATTTGCGAATGATTTCGTCGGGGCTCGGCGTGGCTTCCGCAGCGCCACTCTGGGCACAAACGGTTCCCTGAGCGGCCATGAATACCACGGCTCCGAACAGGATGCTGCCCAGCATCGCGGGCGAGGATAAAAATCGCGCTGTCATGTTCCTATTATGCGACGTTGCGCTTGCCTGCTGTGTTACGGACTATTGCGGCGGAGTCGGGGCCTCTTGTTTAATCGGCGGGGCCTCGGGCGCTCCCGCGGATTTTGCGCCCAGCCCCAGGCCAATCAGCGACGGTGCGTTGATTTTGCCTGTCGGAGTCATTTTCTGGTCCTGCTGGAACCGCTGCATGGCGCCAGCGGAGTCGGCGTCCCAGACGCCGGTGGGCTCGCCCTTTAGATAGCCTTTATCCACCAGCGCCTGCTGAATTTCTTTGTACCGGTCTGGTGTAGGGGCCTGCTGGCGCGTCCGCCAGGTTGCGGCGGGAGGTGCTTTGACGGCCTTGCCTTTGGCTCGCTTGCTGGTTGTCTTCGCTGTGGAGGACGGCGCGACAGCTTTTTTCGCGAGAGCCCTCTTCGCGGTGCTTTTCGATGGCGTACTCTTGCCCGGCGTACTCTTGTGCCCAGTGCTCTTAGCCGTCGTGGTGGCGGCCAGGCCGGCAAAAGCGCAGAGAACGGACATGCAGGCGGCAGCGTGGAAGAATTTCATAGGCAAACAAGAAAAAGGGGACGTGAGCCGCCCCCTTCTTCTCATTGTACTGTTGGTAGCCAGCGGCTAGTTGCTGCCCGCCGCCGGTAAGCGCCCGGCAAGGAACAGCGGCTGCCAGCTGCCACCGCCCCGGGCGCCGTTGCCCGCCTGCCGGGCCACATGGAACGCCACACTCTCGCCGGCCTTCAGCGTAGCCTGAACGCGCGTCACATCCTGGGGACTGTTCACGGCCTGGCGGTTGATTTCGAGAATCACATCGTCCTTTTGAAGGCCGATGCCATCCGCGAACGAACTCGGGTCCACCGACTCGATCGCCACGCTGCCTGTGCCGGTGTAGCCCAGGCTCTGTTTATCGGAAACGCTGAGCGCTCCGATGGTGATGCCGAATTTCTGGGCACCTTCCGGGGCGCTCTTACCACCGCCCGCGTTTTCCGCGAGCACCGGGTTATCGCTGAAGGTCTTGACCCGATCGGCGACCATGACTTCGAGGGTCACCGGCTTCCTGTCGCGCATGATGCCGATCTTCAGGTTGCTGCCGATGGGGCTGTCGGCCACGATATCGATCAGATCCTGACCCTTCTGAATGACTTTTCCGTTGATGGAAACGACGACATCCTTTTCCTTCATGCCTGCCCGTTCCGCCGGACCGCCTGTGGTCACATCCTGGACGAAAATGCCCTGTTTTACGCCGCCATAAACGTCGATCAGGGAGGTATTTTCGGCTTCGTCGGACGGGAACGAGATGCCGATCGAGCCGCGCGTCATCTTCCCCTCTCTGATGATTGAGTTGTAAACCTTCACGGCCGTATTGCTGGGCATGGCGAAACCGATACCCTGGTAACCGCCGCTTTCCGACGCGATCATCGTATTGATGCCGATCACTTCGCCATTGATATCGACCAGCGGTCCGCCGCTGTTGCCTGGATTGATGGCGGCATCGGTTTGAATAAAGTGCTGGAAGCTGTTGCGGGTACGCCGCGGCGCCGCGCCCTCGGTGGGCTCAGGCACGTCGCGCGATAGTGCGCTGACGATGCCTGCAGTTACAGTGGCTTCGAAGCCGAGCGGCGAGCCGATAGCCATGGTCCAGTCGCCAACCTGCATGGAATCGGAATTACCCATTTTCGCGGGGACCAGATCATGGCGGTCGATATGGATAACGGCCAGATCGGTTTCCGTATCGGTGCCGATGACTTTGGCCGGGTATTCGGTGGCGTCGTTGGTGAATTTGACCGTGATCTTCGTAGCCTTCTCGACTACGTGATTATTCGTGATGATATAGCCGTTCTTGTCAACGACAACCCCGGAGCCGAGAGCCTTTTCAGGCATAGCCTCGCCCCCGCCACCGAACGGATTGATCTGTATGCCACCGCCGCCGTTGCCGCCACCGAAGCCGAAGAACCGGCGGAAAAGATCGTCGGGACTGCCGCCGCTGTCGTCGCCGCTATCGGGATTGGATGGCTGAACGCGCTGACGCCGTCCGCCACCGCGATTGGAAGCCTGGGGGCTGGGCGTCGGAGCGCCAAATTCGACGGAAATATTCACCACGGACGGATCAAGTGCCTTCGCGATCTTCGCGAAAGTGCTCTGCATCTCGCTGCGCGGCGGGATGGTGAGCGGTGTCGCGTCCGGCGCGGCGCTCTGTTCCTTAGCCTTGACGCCGGTCTGCATCACGGTGCCCAGCAGGACGCCGACCGCCAGTGTGAAAACGATTAAAGTGAACGAAAGGAACTTCTGTTTCCGTGCCTTATCGTAAATACTCATATATTTGTTGTCTCCGGTTTGCTGCGTTTCAACTCGACCAGCAGAACGCCTGCGAGGATCAATCCTGCTCCCATTTTACCGCGAAGGGCCAATACTTCTCCGGTCACCACGTACGACGTGAACCATGCCACCGCCGGTTCCAGCGTTAAAATTACCGCGATCCGCATGGCCGTGGTGTATTGCTGAGCCCAGGCCATGGTGGTAAATGCCAGTGCCGTAGCCAGCAATCCCATGGCCAGAATGGCCGCACCCAGCGCCGGGGTTGCGTGAAAACGGACCGGACCGAACGCGAAGGCACAGAAGAATCCCAGCACCGCTGCCACCCCTACCTGGACCACGGCGAGTGTCTCGAAACCCACGATTGGAGAAAAATGAGCAATCACGACAAAATGCAAAGCAAAAGTCACCGCGCAAAGCAAACTGAGAAAATCACCGGCGCTCATGACCAGCCTTCCGGTTGGCAGCGTCATGAGCGCCATGCCGGAGGAAGCGATCAGAATCCCGATGACCTCATATTTCTTCGGTCTCACACGATAGACGAGCGAGTTAATGAAAGGTACCAGGGGAATGGAAAGTCCGGTCAGAAAAGCCGATTTTGAGGGCGTGGTGAGGGCCAGACCCTCGATCTGGAATACGAAAGCGGTAAAAAGCAGGCCACCGGCCAGTAAACCGGCGCCCAGCGCGGAGGGGCGAAGTTGCCTGCGGTAGATAGCGGCCAGCACCACGGCGGCCAGGCTAAACCGCGCGGCGAGGAACAGAACCGGCGAAATATCGTCGAGCGCGGTCTTGATGACAACGAACGACGTACCCCAGATAACGGTCATGCCGAGCATGGCCAGTTCGGCGCGCGCGGCTTTGGGGCTCACCTGCCGCGTCACGACAAAAGCGCCGCAGCCGTGAGTAAAGCCCGTTTCAGGCCCAGATCGCGCCCCGTGGGCCGGTACCATTCCGCGGTCGTATGGGCTCCGCCGCCATGGCCGCCAGCGCCGATCGAGACCGCCTGAATCCCCATGGAAAGCGGGATATTCGCGTCGGTAGAGGCGCAGTCGGGCCGGGCGCGGATTCCCAGATGCGCGTCCACCGCCCGCAACGCCAGCAGCAGAGGCGCGTCGTTTTCCAGTTTGCCGGCCGGGCGGCGGCCAATCTCACGCACCCGGGCGGAAATCTTACCGCCCAGTGCGCGCGCGTTTTCGATTTCTTCCGACCGCACAACGGCGGCCTGCAGGGCTTCGGCCAAGGTCTCGATACGCCTGTCGTCCTCGGATCGAATATCCACTTTGACGCGCGCCATTGCCGGAATCGCGTTGATTCCGGAGCCGCCTTCTATGAGCCCCGCGTTGACGGAAACGCGCGGTATCGCCCTGGGGTCTACCGGGTTCCGATCCACAAAATCCGCCACCGCGCGGGTGAGAGCATGCACCGGATTGCCGATGCCGAAGTCGCTCCAGCTATGGCCGCCGGGACCTGTGAAGGTGACTTCGAAGCGGCGGCTGCCAAGCGCATGCGTCGTGATGTGATCGAGCGCGGCGCCATCCAGAATCAGAAACGCGGAAATCTGGGCGATCAGCGAAGGCTGGCCGCAGATGTGCCGCATGCCGCGCAGATTGCCCTCGCCCTCTTCGCCCACATTGGCGATGAGGAGCAACCGCCGCCAGCGGCTCTCTTCTTCCGTCGACGATGCCTCGGGCGTTAGTTGAATCGCGCGCGCAATGGCCAGCAGCGCGGCCAGGCCGGCGCCGTTATCGGAAACGCCAGGGCCTAGCAGAACGCCTTCGGGATCGAGCGAAATATCGTCCTTCATGCGCGGCGCAAGGACGGTATCCAGATGCGCGGTAATGGCGACGAGCGAACCTTCGGGATGGGGGTCCAGCGAAGCGAGGACGTTGCCCTCGCTATCGATACCGGCATGCCAGCCGAGCGAGCGAAACTGCGCCGCCATCCATTCCGCGCGCGGCAGTTCATGAAAGGTAGGAGCGGCTACGCGGCAAAGCTGCAGGTGGATATCGTTGACCCATTGCTTTTCCTTCGTGAAGTGCTGCAGTACCTCACGGACGCCGCGGCGTTCCGCAAGTTCGCCGATAGTATTGGCGGCATTCAGAGCCTGTGTTGCCACAGACTTCAGTGTAGCGGGCCGACCCCTGGCGTCCCGCTAATCGATTTCTGTTATTGAACGACAGCGTTGAGTCGGCCATGATGGCACAAAGCACCCAGACGGAATCGGAGGAAGAAAGATGATGGATGTTCGACGGACGAACGCGCCCTTGAGCGTGGTTTTGATTTAGGCGCGTCTCATGGCAAAGCGTCTTGTGACAAGTGAGGGGCGCCGAAACTTTCTTCGGTAATTTGGTGGTTTCGCCGCTGCCAGCGCGGCGGCGGCATCGCATTCGGATCCGCTGTGGGGCACCGACGACTCGCTGACGCGCATACGCCCGATGAGTACGCGAGGCAGGAATACGTTATTCCTGCGACAGACCGCGGCTTTGACTCAGAGCCTGCGGCCGCCCGCCAGCACCGCGAACAACGGCGATGAAGCTCTCTATCCGAATCTGATCGGAACCTACGGCAAGGGCCTGCTCCACTCCCAGGTGGGCGAGGTCGACCTGCCGTCCTACCGTTCGATGCTCCACGCATTAACTACGCAGAATCACGCGGATTTTACCAATATCCTGCTCGGGTACGGACGAAAACTGGTCAACCCCGGGGCATCATTTGCCTACGATCTGGTGGGCGGCGATCCCCACACGTTCTCGATACCCCTTCCGCCGGCGTTCAGCAGCGCGCGGGCGGCGGCCGACATGGTGGAGTTGTACTGGCAGGCTCTCGCGCGCGATGCCCCGTTCTTTCCGGATACCAGGGGCCGCGCGACGCCAACGGCCAGGTCACTGCGGCGAACGTGTTTCGCGGGACAGCATCGGGGTGCCTGAGCGGCCCCTATATGTCGCGTACTGGGTATGCACTTGACTCAGGTAGCCCCTACCGGTAGTATGGTCGCCGGATGGAAGATTACCCGCGGACTCTTCAGGAATTCGAGGCCCGGTTCTCGA
>Ga0302140_10000191_pt1 | contig 71575 bp, 69 predicted proteins | sample I_Bog_E1_1_FD_202095 | JGI IMG/M metagenome (GOLD analysis project Ga0302140, IMG submission 202095) | Peat permafrost microbial communities from Stordalen Mire near Abisko, Sweden - I_Bog_E1_1 | ecosystem: Environmental > Terrestrial > Soil > Wetlands > Peat | place: Sweden: Abisko, Stordalen... | reverse complement strand
AGGCTTCGGATTCTCATGGTTACAGCGTACCACAGGAGTACCTGGGTACGCTGCTGCCCATTCATCCCCGCACTCCAAAATGAAGAAGGTGCGGGTCGTGCGGGGTTTCCTGGGAATTAAAAAACCGCGCAGAAGAATGCGCGGCTGGACTATCACCCATAAACTCATCGAACAAGTCTGACATCTACCCTGCGACAAGCAGATCGCAGAAAAAATTGCGCTTCGAGAATATCTCGTTCCTGATTACGCACCCTGCTTAATTGTTGAGAAATGACAAAGAGTAGACTATGCAGAAAATCCTCCACAAGATTCCGTTCCACGATAATGTGAAGTATATCTTCCTCCGAAAGTTTCCGGATACGGATACTTCGCATCTTGGGACTAGGTGTTTCCGGACTGCCGCGCCAGCCGATCTTTTGGATATTCTCGAAAGAGACGATTGAACCGCACTTATCCAAAAGAATGCTTCTGCAAAAAACATGTGAATCTGGAAGAGGGTCATGCCAGCGACCTTTCGACGGGTCAATCCAATCAATGATAATAATGACTTCATCTTGCCACGTTAGACCATCGTCCAAATGCACCATGGACCTTTGATCATCACGAATATTAAGAAGAGTCTGCTCATCAAGCCTGACCGCCCCAAGATTGCTCACACCGGGACTTATTCCTCTGCAGACGTAGCGTAAAAACGCAACGATATCTGTAGGAGAAAGTTTTGCAAGATCTATGATTTCTATCGTCCCTGCGAGATATTGGGGGATGGAAATGGATAGAGTTTGAACTAGAGTTTTTTGACCTTCTGTTTCTGCTGTTTTGGCCGTAGCCATAGCTTTACCTTTCTTTTATTTGTTTGTATTTGTTCATAAAGGGCGTACCCTTCGCCAATAAAAATATACCATTCACAACAAAAATGTCAACTCTCTCTCCGAAATCATTCCCCGACATATTGCACCTCCGGCTCGATATTAATGTCAGTTTTCTCCTTGACGGCGGCGGCCATTTCTACAGCCAGCTTTTTTATTTCAAAGGCGGTGGCGGGAATACCGGTGGCGGAAAAACGATTAACGATAACCAGAGCCTGATTGCCATACGTCCCAATATTGCCTCTCTGCATGCCTTTATAGCCGCAGACATGATCGAGAATCCAGGCAAGCGGCACTTTGACGAGCGAAGTGTGTGTAGAATCGTTCTCGACTCCTACAGGATACGATGGAATGTTGGCATATTTTTCTTTAAGCTTATTGAAATGTTCAACCGATATGATCGGATTTTTGAAAAAAGAACCGGCAGTGCCGATGGTACGAATATCAGGCAACTTGGCGGCGCGGATGGCGAGAATGGCGAGCCGGACGTCAGCGATGTTATTGAGGTCATACTCTTGTAAATCCTTGTAGGATATATTGAGCGGCGCATCTTTCTTCAGTCCGAAAGTCACCGAGACGATAATATATCGCGCCGTGCCATCAGCATTTTTCTCATGTTTAAAAATGCTATCACGATAACCGAAATGACAATTAGCATTTGGAAAATCGAAGAACCGCTCTGACGAGCCGCTTGCCGCCTGCGTGTCCAAAACTCGCACCGAATCTATGGTCTGGGAAACCTCGCTTCCATACGCGCCGATATTCTGCACCGGAGCGGCGCCGACCGTGCCGGGAATGCCGGAGAGATTTTCCAGACCGTACAGCTTGCGCTCGACGCATGTCGCAACAAAGTCATCCCAATTCTCTCCTGCCCCGGCGGTCACACGGATAGTGTCAGGGGTCATAGTGCTTTTTTCAGCCTCTTCGAGATTTTCGGACAGCTCAATTTCTTGAGAAAGTGAAGCATTATTTTGAGCCATTTTTTCAGGATTTTTCTTGGAAAAAAGCCTGCTTTTAGTCAACTGTCCGATTTCTTCCAAGTGCCTCTCCAGCGAGGTAGTACCACCACGCGCGCCTACGTTCATATTCATCGTGTCTGTTCCATACGAAACTCCCCGAATCTCCATCTTGATAACAATCCCTGCGAAGCTACCATCGCTGACCAGAATATTCGATCCGCCGCCTAAAATAAAAAAAGGTATTTGATCAGAGACATTTGTGCCGCCTGTGTGAGAAAAGTCAATAGCTTCGACAAGCTCCGCTTCACTTTTCACCACACAAAAAAATCGTGCCGACCCGCCAATGCGGAAGGTCGTCAAGTCACGAAGCGGTACATTCTCGCAAATGGAAATCGGCATGATAATAAAAAATGACAGGTATGCGAACGTGTGCTCGTTGCGCCAACTAATGGCAGACGGGTGTTAGCTCCAAATATAATGTCTAAATTTAAATGTGAGTACAGCCGTCTGCCGTTACTTGGAACAATCCGCTCATGATTATACCAGTGCCTGGCATAAAGCACAAAATCCCGCCGAGGCGGGACCTTGTGCAGACATTATTATTGATACTAACAACTTGGATATACCGAAGTATCTCCTGCTAGCACTCACACGGGGATAGTATAACAAAATTAGATAATCTCGTCAACCTGTGTATGGATCAAGATACGGTTCAATAACCTTACTACCTTCAGTACGCGATACCGCAAAAGCGCGGTCTTTAGCCGAATCAAAAAGATAGAGAGCGTAGCCGCCGTGACCACCGCCAAGATATTTCTTCGCACGAGCTCGGGAAACGATGGGTAATTCCTTCATACCTTCTTTTAATTGAACGGCATAGCTCATAGCTACAGCCTGACACATTTTCTTGAAATCTTTAGAAAAAACTGCTTCAGCCGCCAACATGCTGGCACAAACTATAGCTTGATAATCACGCTTCTTACTGACAAGATGCGGAGTGTTATGTTTGCTTCCTGTCCATACAATGAGCATCCGGCCAAGAAGCCAATCAGGATTTGATTTAAATTCTATGATTGGCAGTTTACCTGACCGCCACACGCACAAACCCGTCTCCTGTATGACTGCAGGATCTTGCCAACCGACACCGAGATCGAGCTCCGATTCCGTGCCATTCTTTATCTTCAAAATGGCGTATGCCGCTGAACCACCCAAACCTCCACCTTGCTCATACGACCAATTCTGTAGTGAGACTTTCGGTGTAATAGCGCAATTGACAATGTAACTACCCTTCCGAGAAAATTTTGGCACATCAAGCCAGCCGCCGGCAAAGTCAACTCGAAGCGGTACTTCAACAATATTTTTTATCGAGGCTAATATGGAGGTCGTTGATGTCGGCGTATAATTAGTACGTTTCGGTAAAATCACCAATGTAATACCATGCTTATGGAAAAAATCCTGCTTCTCTTTAATATGATGATCATCCTCAGTCACCGCAACGATATCCGGTTTGACGGTTTTTAAGTGATCGACAAAATCAAAAATCGGATGGAGATTGGAACTCTTAACCACGTGGTCAACACAACGGAGCGAGCTAATCAAAAGCATTTTATTGTCTTCGGGAATAGATGGCACCCGACCCTTAGCAATCTTCAAGACTTCATCACTAGCAAAACACACAGTAAGATGATCACCTAATGCCCGAGCATCTTCGAAAAAAGTTATGTGGCCAGCATGCAGAATATCGTAACAACCTGAGACAAAAACCTTTTTCATGGACATTATTTCGCCGGTGCTGTTACTCCAGCTGATGTCGTTGATGGAATAAATGGATTGATTCCTTCATGAATTTGGTTGATGTATTTTTGGATCGTCGGAGCATCGGATGGTGACGATGAAGCCACAACATCGAGAAGAGCGATAGACGCCGCCGGTTCTTTGAGATATTCATCCGAAGCCGCAAGCATCATGGTGCTCTGGAGATCGGTCGGCGTCGCGGCGATGATTTTCTCGAGAAGGGCTTGAGCCGCGGCGTACTGCTTGGTGATAAAGAGTCCTTGAGCATACGATGTCTGGGCTTGTGGATAATCAGGTGCTTCGTTGTAAGCTTTGGCGAGAAGTGCTACCGCATCGGTAGTGCTTGCCGCCGACGTGGCACCGTTTATATCATTCTGCGCCAAAGCGAAAAGGATACTCTGCTTTACCGGTGAAAGCTGATAAGCTCGAGTGAGATATGGCAGAGCTACCGACCATTGACCGAGATCATTGTAGAACGATCCGGCAAAGAGGAAACCGCGGAGATCGTTCGGCGTCATTTTGGTTTGAGTGGTAAAAGCGTCAGACGCGAGCTGGTAATATAGCTTGACATCGTTCGTCACACCTTGTTGTGCACCGATGACCTGCTCGGCACAGCTGTACACTTGTTCATGGATTTCCTGGAGCCCGAGATACGGACCTTGCTCGGCTTTGGTAAAGAGTGTCGGATCGAGAGTCGGCGCGCCCGTCTGTCCGGCGCCTTGGCAATTTTCCATAGCGGAAATAAGATTGAGATTTTGATCAATAGCGCGAATGTTAATGAAATAAAGAGTGAAGACGGCGATGATGATGACGATCGGCACAATAACCCAATTCGTCACGTCGTTGTTGATGTCGAATGAATGGAGCTTCATTTCGGTACGAGCGAGAAGGCCGGGTTTTGGCGCGACTGTGTCACTGCTCGTGTGACCAGCGGCTGTGTGCACTGCCGCTACAGCCAGTGCCTTGCGCCGCGCATGCCATTCACTCGACAAGAACGAAAGGGCGACGAAGAACATAATGTAGCTCGCCAAGTTATCGAAAACGAACATATTGTGAATAGCGTAGGCGATAAGAAGCGACGTAAGAATAGCCCGCTCTTTAATATTGAAGTCAGACTTCCACACAGAGACAAGAGCGAGAATGAAAAGCGCCACATACGTACCGAAACCGACAATACCACCGTTTATCGCCCAGTCTATGAAGACATTGTGAGCGCGATCGAACCATTGTTCCTGACCCCAAGCTTCGGGATTGTAAAACTGATTGAAGACATAATTGAAATTTTCCTGACCCCAACCGAGAATAGGTTTCTCTTTGAAACCTTGCCACGCTTCCGGCCAGATGAATTCAATACGAGCATTGTCAATAGAGATAGACGCCAGACGCTGGAGCGTCTCGTGACTTTGAACAAAATGTGTATTGGAGATAGACCAAAAACCGCCGACAAGAACAACAATCAAGATAACGAGGCCACCAGCAATCTTACGCTCGAGGGAGACGATACTTTTTGTTTCAGGAACAACATGACCGTCAGCCGTATGGTGGCCTTTGTCTTTTACAAAAGCGAAAATGGCCAATGCGGCAAAGAGGCCAAAAATGAGCGCCAAAGTCGTACCGCGCGTCTGGGTAAACCAAAGGACCAGGAAATACAAAAAGGCTAGGACTACGTATATCCAGCCGGAAGCTTTTCTTTTACCCCACGCAACGATAGCCATATAAAGGGCCAAGAAACCATTCAAAAGCATATACACCGCCAAATATTCTGCATTGCCGATGGAAGCGTCGAGACGATCGGCACTCTGTTGTATCGGCAGATGACCAGTGAGCTGAAGAATACCCCATAGAGCCACGAAGAAAGCGGCAACAAAAGAAATGTTAAAAAAACGATACCAAAGCTGACGCGTCTTCTCGGCAGTATCCGACTGCATAACTGAAGTGAAAACAATAAAATAAGCCCATAGATGAATGATAGTCACCCAACCTTCCATTCTTTCAAAGTTCGACCACAAACTGCGGATAGGATTGACGCCAGTGAGATCGACGAGAAGAGCCACAAGGGTAAAAGCCGTCACTCCGACAGTCAAAGCGGAAATTTTCGGCCGAGCATTCTTGTCGCGGCAAGCCAAGATAATCCACACGCCAAAAGCTAGCTCAACCAGAATCCGAAAAGCGAAAGCTTTGCCGGTGATGAACGGAAAGAACATCGAGGCAAAAGGAATGCCAATGTGATTGATGCCGTCCCCCACGATGAGCGGAATAAACAGCGTCGCTCCTAAAAGCACATAAATAATGTATCGCAAAGCTTTGTTTGCGGTGTTTTGATTTGTATTCATACTGAATATCATATAGTATGGGCAAAATTATGCAATCATAGACTAAAGCATCTCAAGTTTTCTGCGAGAAGCGTAGTAATTATCGTAACTTGCAATAATTTTATCTACTTTCACGAAGACATCTGAGCCTTCGATATATTCATAAACAGTATATCTGTATCTTTTGAATATCTCTATGATTTCATTCGTCGTTCTACCTAAGCTTTCCAGAGGAATTTTCGATATTTCAAATTGAATAACACCAATCTTTTCAGAAGATAACATATGATGCGCCCCACGAAGTACATTCGCTTCGAATCCCTCGACATCTATCTTCAAAAAATCTATTGCTTGTATTGAATTTTCTTTACAAAAATTATCTATCGTATCAGTATGCACGGTAATCTTTTGTGATAATATATTCTCTCCGTTACTTACCTGTCCAAGCGAATTTAAATGTACATTCATTGGATCAACATAAAAAACAGAATCTTCAATATTGTCCGAAATAGCCATTTGATATGTTCGTACGAAATCAAAACCGTTGAGACTTATATTTTGCCTGAGTCGTCTGAAAGATTCTGGAAACGGCTCAAAGGAGAAGACGTTACCGTTGCTTCCTGTACATTTTGCCATATACAAACTAATCACTCCGACATTCGCACCAACATCAAAAACAATGCTTTCCGGCGCAATAAGCTTACTCATGACCTTAAGTTCCTTTGTATAAGCACTCCTTTCGATGTGCCATCGTATAGGAGTTCCATCATCCGGATTCAATATGAAATATACTCCATACATATCTTTTAAAATCAGTGGTTTTCTGAATCCATAGGTCAGACGTAAAAATATATTTTCAATTTTTCGGAGGATTTTCTTGATGGGCTCGGGAAATATAATTTTTATTATTTTCTTCATTTCTTATAATAATATGGCGGGTATTGTAACATGTGGTATCATCTACGTCACATGGAGCGGTCATCACTCACTTTCCAGACATTCAAAAATGTTTCCTACAATGTTATAGGCTATCTTTGGCCAATGATTTTTACCGTTTTTGTTACGCCAATCATCATATTCCGTCTCGGCATCAAAGATTACGGTATATATCTTTTCATCAACACCATCATCTCACTTCTCGGCCTGCTCGACTTTGGAATCAGTGCGGCAGTGGCAAAATATCTCGCATATTATTGCGGGAAAAAAGACCCGCAGGCGGTCAAGACGCTTACACATACTGCAAATTCTTTGTTCATGTTGATCGGACTTCTCGGGTTGGCGGTCTCCGCCGTTATCGCTTTCTATGGCCCCGGACTTTTATCTTCACAGTTTGCAAGCTACGCTCAGTATTCAATGTTATTTCTCATCGGTGGAGGAATCTTTTTTTTCAACAGCATTGATGGATCGTACAGTTCGATCTTGACTGCCGTCCAACGTTTCGACATAAGCAATATCATTGGCATACCCTCCCTGACTATCTCAAGCTTGGGTATGTTAGTCATTGTCCTTATGGGTGGATCTCTCACGGCTATTTTTATCCTTCAACTTATCATTAGTCTTCTCATCACTGTCGTCACATTCTATTTCGGCAAGAAAGTCATGCCTGAAGCAACGATGAGATTCGGCTGGAATACGGAAGAACTGAAAAAATGCTACACCTTTGGTATTGTCACCTTCATCAACAATATTGCCTCCACAGCTTTAACTTCCCTTGATCGTATCATCATTCCCCTTTTTGCAGGACCCAGCAATCTGACTTACTACGCTATGCCGGGCAATGTCACCGCCAGGATCCCCAGCTTCGCCGGCGTTTTAGGTACGACTCTTTTTCCTACTGCATCCCAGCTTGAGGGAGAAAACAACCGCAAACGGATTGAAATTCTATATGTCCGTTCATTCAGACTCATCACTATTATGGCCGCCGCCATTACGGTCACAGCTATCTCCTTCGCTTATAAAACTCTCTTTTTCTGGTTGAATGCCGATTTTGCGACACATTCGACAGATATTCTTATCATCCTGGCTTTGACAAATTTTATCCTTGCTCTCCTTGGACCACTTTCAGCTTTCCTTCTTGGCCTCGGCAAACTCAAATTCTTGACTGTTATGTCCGTCGGCATGGGCGTATTGAACGCGATACTTTTGGTTATATTGCTTCCACGATACGGTATCACGGGCGCGGCATGGGCATACTTACTCTCTGTACTGCCAGTAACTTATATGTTTTACCATACCGAAACCCGCTACCTTTCACTGTCGGGAAGAAAAAAATATTATTTTAAGAAGATTCTTGGAACGCTTGTTGTATCAGCGCTTTTGTGGGCCATTAATACTTTTGTGCTTTCTTTTCTTGTCGTCAATCTTATAACACTTCTCCTCATCGGCACGGTATCTGTCACGGGATACATACTCCTGTATAAACTATTTGGATTATTTGAAGCGGAAGATTGGAAAGACATGGAAATTTTTTTTATAATGGCTAAAGGAAGACTGCGTAATTTTATTTCTTTTGAAGCAAAGAAATAATCTGATATAGTATTGGTTCATATGAATACACTATGGCGAATCAAAAGAAAAATGATGAAGTTTGTTATCAGGCATTCTGGTAATCCGCACCCGCCTTCATTCCCCTATATCTCTGGCGATAGCTTCCGACATCTTGCTTCACATCGATATGAACGTGGAACATATTTCGATCCATACAAGGTCGACGAAAAAGATGTCATATTCGTCGAAGGTGATCTTATAAAGACATTCTTCGAGATGGTCCACCCTCGTATCACACATCGATATATTTTGATCAGCCACAACACAGATGATGGTGTTGACGGATCGTATTTGAAATACATGGACAGGAAAATCATCCACTGGTTTGCCCAAAATGTTCTGACCCATCATCCAAAAATAACTCCGATCCCCATCGGCCTTGAAGGGCTGTATCACTACAATTGCGGCGTCCCCTCCATATTTGACAGCCTTGTCAAAAATAATGATGCAGTAAAAGGGAAGAAAAAAAATAGAATATTTTTCGGATTTAGTATTGAGACGAACCGGCATGAACGTCAAAAAGCATACAATTTTCTTATCAAATATCCTCTATCAGAACGATTGAGTGGCTGGCCGTATCCTAAGAAATACTTCAGTATTGTCCAATCTTACAAATTTATTGCCTCTCCGCGCGGCAACGGTGAGGATTGTATACGCACATGGGAGTCAATGCTTCTTGAGACCGTTCCCATCGTCATGCGTTCGACGGGCATTGACTCTTTTGCCAAGCTCGGCCTACCGCTTCTGGTCATAGACTCCTGGGATGAGCTTTCCGCCTTTTCAGAGTATGATTTACAAGCCAAGTATGATTTAATTACGGCCAAGGCCAATAGAGAACCGCTCTATATGGACTATTGGCGGAAGCTTATCCTTTCTAAACAACAATGAAGAAACTTACCATAGGACGTACATATAAAATAGTCGAAGACATCATTCCTCCTGTCATTCTTCGCAGTCTCAAGAAAACACGCACCTATCGGAAGATGGCTTCTACCGCAAAGGATCGTCTACAGTCAGATTATGCTCCTTCGTGGCAAACAATTTCCGCTGGCCCACTCAAGGGTGTGCAGTTATATGTGGATCCGCGCGGCGAATGGCAGAAAGAAATGCTTTCCGGGATCTACGACAAATTTTTCTTTAATTTCCTAAGCAACATAGATCTTAAAGGAAAAACTGTGTACGATATCGGCGCCCACATCGGTTTCGATACACTCTATTTTTCCCATCACGTCGGTCATGGAGGACACGTCATCGCTTTTGAGCCAAACGCGATCAACATAGAGCGGATCAATATGATCCTTTCAAAAAATACCGAGCTGGGAAAACGAGTGATCGTCATGAACAAAGCTATATCGAATGCGGCGGGTACGACCGATTTTTTTATGAGCAATGTTGTCGAGGATGGATCAAGTTTTGGTGGATTCATCAATGATGCACATACGGTTCATGAAAAGGATTCTTATGAAAAAAGTCGCGGATTTCATCAAGTCACTGTTGATACTACGTCTATAGATGAGCTTATTGCATCAAAAAAATATAGTGTGCCTGATATTATCAAAATAGACATTGAGGGCGCTGAATATCTGGCTATAGAAGGGGCTACTAATCTCTTAAAAACCCATCGGCCAATCTTACTCATAGAAATACATTCGATATTCAATATGCTTACCATAGGAGAAATCTTACGTGATCTTAAGTATCACATCACCCTCCTTAATGAGGAACCGAACGGCCGATGCTTTATTGCCGCGGAGCCTCATCTATAACTTAGTAATACTACAAAATTTATGAAAAAAACACCCCACAAAATCATAGTGACGACAACAATCAACGAACCCACAGAAGCGACACTTAAGTATTGTGAAAAGAAGGACTGGACATTTATCATCGTCGGCGATACAAAAACGCCGCATGCTTCTTATCGCAAGCTTGAGAAAAAATACCCGAACGTGACGTATCTCGACCCCGAAACCCAGGAAAAAAAATACAAGAAACTAAGCGATTTGATCGGCTGGAAATCAATCCAGCGCAGAAATATCGGATTTGTGGAAGCATATGCTTCGGGAGCAGACATAGTGGCAAGCGTTGATGATGACAACATACCCTATGATTCTTGGGGAAAGGATTTACTCGTTGGCAAGGAAATCGAAGTTGATATGTATAAACCAGAAACCGATGTTTTTGATCCTCTCTCTATTACTAGAAACAATCATCTCTGGCATCGGGGCTATCCGATAGATCTGCTTCAAACACGCCATCAGGTCGAATATAAAGGCAAGAAAAAAATCAGCGTCCTCATTCAGGCTGATCTGTGGGATGGTGATCCTGATATAGATGCCATAGCCCGACTGACTTTCAAACCTATTGTTAGATATGACGAAATCACCAAACCGTATGCTTCGGAGACTATTTCTCCATTCAATTCGCAAAACACTTTTTTTGCCCGGGAAGTCCTGCCGCGATATGCCGTATTACCTCATATCGGCAGAATGGATGATATTTGGGGAAGCTATATTCTTCAAAAATATTTCCCCCATCGGCTGGTATATAACAAAGCCACAGTTTATCAAGAACGCAATGCTCAGGATCTCGTCACTAATCTTGAGAAAGAAATAACAGGATATCGAACCACACTTAAGCTTATTCGAGACCTCGATAATTACGAAAAATACCTGCCGGAACAAACCCGTATCTTTTACGAAACTTACAAAAAACATTTCCATGCTTAATACAAAAATGCGCACTGAGAGCGATACGAAAAGCGGCATGGCCGGCAGAAAAATCCTCATCTGTACAACCTTTCGCGAATTTAACGGAAATTCAAACGATAAGATCCAAAGGTTATTTTTGTCAACCTTGAAACGACAAACGTATCAGAATTATTTGGTCGTCGCAACCACATTCGGAGAGAAAAATGTCGAATCGGCTTTGCGAGAAGAAAAAGTCCCCCATGTCATCTTCGCTGGTGATGCAGGAGAATATCGTTTCTCTTCTACACAAGTTATGGAGAATGGAATCTCTCTGATAGACAAGTCGAAATCTTACATTATTATTTGGACTACCTGCGACGATTTATTAGAAGACCGTTTCTTTGAAAGAATTGTAAACACCATGACGCCATTTTCCTGTTGTACTTCCCTGCCACATATAGTATACAGAAACATTGAAGATTATAAGAAGAAAAAAATTGGCGGTCGCATATATGGTGGAATAGATCTCATCTGTTTTGACGGAGATGTTTTCCTCAATTCAGAAGCACGTTCGGCGATCCGTGACTATCCCAATAAAGGATGGGGCCTATTCGAGTATTTTCTGAGTGGCATAGGCAGAGTCTTCTGTCAAAGAATGTACAACGCATGGCCAGCACAAATAGAGGCGATCCGCAACGACAGAAAAGCAAACAACGAGACGCTGTCATATTTTGATTCATCAACCACCTATAACAAAAAAAAATATGTTGATTTCATAAGGAAATATTCCCTCAAGGGAGATGTCTATTCCTCAATATTATGCTACAAGACCTCTTTTCGATACGTTAAGGTATGGTCTATGATATTCATCATGGTCACGATATATCGCATTCAGGGCGCATTCTTCAAAAGCCGATTATTTCGATCAATTTCTCCCGGAGTCAAGAAAATATTCAGAAAAATCATCGGAAAAAGAATAAACGACCATGCATAAATTCATTTCAATTCATGAAAGATAAATTATCAAAAATAAAAAGGTGTCTTGCTCAGTTTGATCCGATACGAGAATTGTATTTTTTCCTGCTATGGGTATATAAGCTTCCCCGTTTCGTCCGTACATACATTGTGTTTAAGAGACAATCGGGAAAAGAAAAACGATTTTCAATGAAGATTACTGACCTGCTTCCGCAACTTTTTGATGATACAGTAACTACCCATTTTGATCCACACTATATTTACCATCCGGCGTGGGCCGCCAGGATCATAGCCAATATCAAACCTTCAAAACATATAGATATCTCTTCAATACTTCATTTTAGCACGCTCGTTTCAGCCTTCGTACCCGTTGAATTTTATGACTATCGCCCTGCCGAAGTGCGGATCGATAATTTGATCTGTAAAAGAGTTGACCTGACAAGGCTTCCCTTTGCTGACAATAGTGTTGAATGCATTTCATGCATGCATACGATAGAACATGTAGGGCTCGGCCGATACGGTGACCCTATTGATCCCAACGGGGATATAAAAGCGGCACGAGAACTTGTTCGAGTGATGCGACCAGGAGGATCGTTTATATACGTGGCTCCGGTCGGCAAACCAAGGATACAATTTAATGCTCATCGTATCTATTCGTATGAACAAGTGATAAAATTATTCAAGGGATTAGAACTTCGAGAATTTTCGCTCATACCTGATGATTTTAAAAAGTACGGCCTCATACGAAATGCCAACAAAGACATAGTCGAAGACCAATCCTATGCCTGCGGTTGTTTCTGGTTTATCAAAAAATAAGATGTCTAAAATTATAAGATGCCCAATTTGTGATAAAGATGCGCCTTTAGCCTTCAGCCATAAAATCAGAGACAGATATACCGCTGACTATATCCTTTGTGCGTCCTGCGATTATATGTTCGTAGCAAATCCATCTTGGCTTGCGGAAGCGTACACCGAACCTATCGACACCACTGATACAGGCTACGTCATGCGTAATATTTTCCTCTCAAAAAAAACATTAATTCTTTTCTCGATATTGTTTCATATGAGTGAGATACGTCAAAAGATTTTTCTCGATTATGCCGCAGGATACGGCATGCTTGTCCGAATCATGCGCGATTACGGGCTTGATTTCGTATGGGATGATCCGTTTACGGAAAATCTGTTCGCCCAGGGATTTAAATTCGTGCAAGGAACACACATAGATGCCATAACATGTTTCGAATGTTTTGAACACTTCGTCCAGCCAATGATGGAGGTATCAAAGCTACTTACCATAAGCAACACAATATTTTTTTCAACGCAATTGAAGCCAGTCGGTATTGTACCAAAAGAAAACTGGGAATATTACGGCTTCAATCATGGCCAGCATGTTTCGTTCTATTCTAAAAAAACCATGGAAACGATAGCGAAAAAATACAATATCGGATATTATACCGACGGTAACAATCTTCATCTTTTCAGTAAAAAGCCGCATATTAAAAATATACTTAACATCGTCAATATGCTGACAAAACTACAAATGGACATACCTATAAGAAAATTATTAGAAAGTAAAACGATAAAAGATTATGATATGCTTGTGATACGAGAACTATAAAATCGACACCGTGAAAAAGACAATGCCAGTGTTACGAAATATTGTACGTCTTTCAATTGACAGCATCATATATGCCGAGTCATTTTTCTATGCTCGGAAAAAACCCGAATTCATCAATGGAAAGCAAAAAAAACGTATTCTTATTATGCGCAAAGATGGACTCGGTGATTGTATTATCTTTTACCCAACACTCACGTCATACCGAGATTTTTATGATGGAGAAGAAATTACTCTCATGTTTCCTTCACATTTTAAATCACTTGCCAGTCTTCTTGGTAAAGATCTCATTGATACAGTGATATGGTTCGACCATAAGGCATTCGGATCAAATTTCTTCTACCGACGAAGATTCATGATCAACCTTAAACGAGCTGGTTATGATATTGTCCTATATCCAGTCTATACGCGGGAAACAATCGGATTCTTCATGATGAAGATGACCGGAGCCAGCGAACGAATCGGCTTCAATGGAGATATATCGGAACATGGTAAAAGATCAGAACAACGTGGCACACTTGCCTATACGAGACTGATAGATGTACCACCACGTATAAACTTAGAAATCGATCGTGATGTTTTCTTTATCGAAACGATAAGCGGACGAAAAATGTCCATAACGTTTCCGACTATTGATCTGAGAAAATTGAGTGATCTCGAAGCGACCAAACTTATGCATACTCATCGGCTTACAAAAAGAAACTATGTTGTAATTTTCCCTGGTGCGGGTACGAGCGCAGGTTTAGATTATCGCATCTGGCAACACGAACGTTTTGCTATGGCTGTAGACCATATCGTAATGCAAGGAATTCGTGTCGTCTTTTGTGGAAGTTGGAAAGAGAAAGCACTGATAGAAGATATCATATCGCGGATGAATGGTAACGCTCAACGCCAGAATTTAATTGTTAACCTTACCGGACAGACTGACCTTACCACCCTCGCTCATATTCTCGGCAATGCACGTTTCTATTTCGGCACTGATACCGGTATTCTTCACCTTTCTGTCGCCGTCGGAACGCCAACCGTAGGCATTATCGGTGTAGGAGCTCTGAATCGATTTTTCCCATATGGAGATCTTGCGAAGAATAGAGCTGTATTTGATAGGACAAAAAAATATGTTACCGGGCGCTGGACGGGTGCCCATTTGTTGAAATCCGGCGAGATCCATCCGTCAATACGGAATATAACGGTCGAGGATGCAAAAAAAGAGATTGATTATATGATACATTATACCGCATGATTATCATCAATCTCAAAGGCGGTCTTGGTAATCAAATGTTTCAATATGCTTGTGGACGGGCTTTGTCTTTACGCAATGGAGAAATACTAAAGATGGACATATCGGGATTTGCGAGGACGAGTACTTCCGACACTCCGCGAGTGTATTCCCTCTCAGAGTTCAACATTGCATCGAACACTATAGCTTCCGAAAAGGAAATACAAAAACTAAAATATCCATACAGCATCATTTCAAAAGGTTGGCGTTTTATCAAAGCCAAGATTTCCAGAGAGGGTAACATTGGTTGGAACAAACATATTTTTTCCAAGACGGGCACTGTGTATTTGGATGGTTTTTGGCAGACCGAAAAATACTTTTCTGATTGCAAAAATACTATCCGCCAAGAATTTACTTTGAAGAATCCTCTTGGATCAGAGGCACGAGTGATAGCTGGTAAAGTCGGCACTGACAGAGTATCACCTTTATCACCTTCGGTGGCAATCCATATCAGAAGAGGCGACGTGGCACGTGATGCAAAAAAGAATCTTTATTACGGAATATGCACTACTGAATATTATGCGAATGCCTTGGCATATATGGCTAAAAGACTGGGAAATTTTCGCGTCTTCATTTTTTCCGACGATATTGATTGGGTTAAGGAAAATATGCTGATTAATCAACCGGTGACATATATCTCTGGGAAAATGACCGATTGTGAGGAACTCATCCTCATGAGCATGTGCAACCATGCCATCATTGCAAACTCAAGTTTCAGTTGGTGGGGAGCGTGGCTCAACAAGAATCCTCAAAAAATAATTTTAGCACCGAAGGAATGGATCACCAAAGCGCACTATCGCCACAAAGACACTGTTCCTCCCTCATGGATACGAATATGAATACAAAAAAAATTTACAATAAGATAATGAGAAAAATCAAAGGCGGAAAAATGCGCGTCGGGGATTTCGAACTGATTATTGACCAAACTCATAATTTACCTTACATACTCGATGCATATCCCGATTATGGTGCAAATCTCATACGGCTCGCAAGAAAAATTTCCACGAAATATAAGAATCTAAAGATATTCGATGTCGGAGCGAATATCGGCGATACCATCGCCATGCTTTTAAGCGACAATCCCGATTATATGATAATAGGTATAGAGGGTGATGATCATTACTTTAAACTCTTATCGAAAAATGTCGGTGAACATCCTAACGTCATACTGCATAAAAAATTTCTAGGAGATACACACGGTATATCATATAAAGAAACAAAAAGAATGGGCGGCACATTGAGACTTAAAAATGGAGATACTTCAAATAAAAAAACAACCGAATTTACCACCCTAGATGAGTTCATAACCGGGCATCCTGATTATAAAAGCGTCAAATTACTCAAAATAGATACCGACGGTTATGATAATCAAATAATCCGCGGCGGCGAAGCCTATCTCGCCGAAGCAAAACCAGTTATTTATTTCGAATATGACAAGACATTCCTCTCTGCAAACGGAGAAAATGGAATGGATATTTTTGCTTTTTTGAAAAAACATGATTATACGGACGTCATCTTCTTCGATAATTACGGCCGTTTTCTTCTTTCAACCACAATAAACGATGAAAAATTGATGCGCCAATTAGACCGATATATTGATGAAAGAAATGGCGCATTCGCGTATTATGATATAGTGGTGTTTCATCGATCCGATAGTGATATAGCCCGATCTTTCATAGCGGATGAAGAGCGTCGCATATAATGAAAATATACAAAAAGCATGTCTGAAAACAATCTATTTACAACTCCGATTCTGTTCATTATTTTCAATCGTCCCGATGTCACCAAACGGGTTTTTAATGCGATTCGAGAAATCAGACCTGCACAGCTATTCGTGAGTGCCGACGGTCCACGAGCGAGTGTGGTAGATGAGAAAGAAAAATGCGATCAAACAAGAAAAATAATAGAAAAGATAGACTGGCCATGTGAAGTCAACAAAAAATATTCAGAGAAAAATATGGGTTGTAAGATTGGCGTCTCTTCGGCGATAAACTGGTTCTTCGATAGTGTCTCTGAAGGAATAATTCTTGAAGATGATTGCCTGCCGGATTTATCTTTTTTCACTTTCTGTCAAGAATTGTTGATATATTATAAAGAAGATACGAGAATAAAAATGATTTCGGGAGATAATTTTCAATTTGGCAGGATATACGGACCGGCAAGCTATTATTTCTCCCGTCATCCGCAAATATGGGGTTGGGCAACATGGAAAAGAGCATGGGAAGAATACGATATAACCATGAAGACATATCCTGATTTCAAAGAGAAAAACCGGATATGCAATGTGGTCGAAAAAAAAAGCGATCAGAGACACTGGTTGAAAATTTTCGACCGACTGTACAAGAATCAAGTTGACACATGGGACGGACAATTGGTTTACGCCATATTCGACTATGATGGCCTGTGCATAATTCCAAATAAGAATCTGGTGACAAATATCGGCTATACAAAAGAAGCCACTCATACAAAAACAACTGATAAATTCAGCAACATACCGAAAAATAAAATCGATGTCATAATACATCCGTCAAATATTGAAATATGCAGAGAAGCCGATAGGTTCTATAATTCAAACTTAGTACCTACTATTCTTGAAAGACTAATCAATAAAATCAAATCCATATGATCATTGTACGACTTCAAGGGGGTCTAGGTAATCAACTTTTCCAATATGCCTGCGGACGAGCCATTTCCATTCGAAATGACGATGTTTTGAAACTGGATATTTCAGGCTATCAATCGCAGGCGCGGGGAGACACAGTACGGACATACAGTCTCGAACATTTCAACATCATGGAAAATATCGCATCTGATGCAGAAATATTAAAATTGAAATATCCATTCGGTGCGATATCGAAGGGTAAGCGTTTTATACAACAAAAATTACTGCGTCAATTTAATGTCGGATTTTATCCTCGGATACTCTCGCTGAAAGGAGACATGTACCTCGACGGATACTGGCAAAGCGAGAATTATTTCACAGATGTCGCGGAAACAATCCGCACGGAAATAACCTTGCGCCAGCCATATGGTCGGGATGCCGGAAAAATGGCCGCATCCATCGCCGCCAAGCTGATCAGTGTATCCCTCCATGTCCGACGCGCGGATTACGTCCAGGATATGAAGACCAATAAAGCTCATGGCACATGCACAAAAGAATACTATGATGCGGCATTGGCCTGCATTGGTAAAAAAGTACCCAACTTTCATGTCTTCGTATTCTCCGACGACATTGAATGGGTTAAAACCGCCATGACTATTCCCTATCCAACGACCTATGTTTCCAATCCTGAAATTGCCGATTATGAAGAACTTATACTCATGAGTTCATGTACGCATGCCATCATTGCCAACTCGAGCTTTAGCTGGTGGGGAGCATGGCTTAATCGTAACAGCAATAAAATAGTCATTGCCCCGCGACAGTGGGTTGTTCGCGGTAGACATAATTATAAAGATATAACCCCTCCATCATGGATACGAATATAAAACCTAAAGTATCCATTATAATGCCTACCTACAACCGCGCTTCATTCATAGGCGACACTATACGGAGCGTTTTGGTGCAGACGTATCCAGATTGGGAACTCATCATCATTGACGATGCGTCAACCGATGATACGTATGATGTCATAAAGGATTTCATTTCTCCGCACATCCTGTACGTTAAAAATGAGAAAAATCTAGGCATTGCCGCTAGTCGAAATATCGCCGTTTCAAAAGCCCGCGGACAATACATCGCTATGCTCGACAGTGACGACATCTGGCTCGACAAAGAGAAACTGGTGAAACAGGTTTCCTTTCTCGAAAAAAATACAGACTACGCGCTCGTAGGTACATGGGTGCGAAAGATTGATCAAAACGGTGCGTCGATTGGAGAAATGACATTCGCCACAGATGATAGGGCTATCCGCCAAGCTATGCTCTGCCGGAATCAATTTGTCCAGTCAAGCGTGCTTTTCGTCAAAAAAGTGGCCGAAAAAGCCGGGCTCTATGACCTGGCGCTCCTTGTCGACGAGGATTATGATCTATGGCTCGCTATTGGCAAAATATATAAATTTGCCAATCTTTCCGACTTCACTACAGGTTATCGTGTTCACACGGGAAGCATCATCCGTCGAAAAAAGCTCCTGGCCGCACAGCTTCATCTATCTATCATTAAAAAATATCGTTATGATTATCCTGAATATTTTAGAGCAAAAATAAAGGGCATAATTAGACTTTTATTGTCTTATCTTTAATATAGTGTTCGGAAATAGTATTCAAAATCAAGCATGACTAAAAAAATAAAAATCTTATTCAGAACAATACAGATGACAAAAGTCGTAAGAGGTGGGCGTTTTTCTTTTGTCATTTATTTCTTGGGTACTCATGCAGTAAATAGCATTAATAGAATTTCTCCATCCTGTACATATTTCCTCAGAAAAATACTCCACTCAAAGCACGTCTTTATCATAAAAAATGATAGTGGTATTTTTGAGATAAGGCCTTTCAATGATTCTATGACTATCTCTGCTGATTATTTCGAAAGACAGTTACTGTATTGGATCGGTAAACCTGAACGGAAAAAATTATTTATCGATATTGGAGCGAATATCGGCAAATATACTGTCATAGCACAGAAAAAATTCCATTACAAAAAAGTCATGGCAATCGAAGCCAATCCAATCACTTTCTCCGCCTTGCAAAAAAATGTCGTTCTCAATAATCTCGACGCAACGACAATCCTTGTCCAAGTGGCATTGAGCGATCACGATGGTTCGGTTCTGTTCGAGAGCGACGAATATAATTCTGGGGGAGCACATGTCGTGAGTGTACAAAATAAAAAATGACTAAAAAACAAAATTATAGAGATCACCGCAAAAAAAGCTTCGACGGTATTTGATGCACACCGTATTGATGGCGAAGATGTTGATTTTATAAAAATAGATGTGGAAGGTTTCGAATATGCGGTATTGAGTGGAATGCGACCTATATTAGAAAAGATGCACGATGGAAGTTACATTATGATCGAGATCAGCGGAAACAAGACAGAAGAGACAAAAATGATTCTTATTGCGTGTTCATTTACATTGGTATCGCGCAACAATGCTGATTATTTGTATATTAAAGGATAGGCACCTTAATCGGAACAAATATACCAGACTATCTTTATATTTTTAAAATACCCTCAAGGACATCTTTTGGCACTTCCGCGGGCGGTACAATCTTCTTTTTTTCTTCCATTTTTTGATTTTGTGTTTGATCTTGGCCAGACTTTTCTTTCTGCTTGCCCATGATAGCTTTGAGAGCACTTTTCAAGTCATCGACATTTTTTGGTGTGGGAATCTTCTGACTGTTTGTCGGGGTATTTCGTACCTGAACATGAGAATTATCCTTCGATAAAGCAGAAAGTGAAATTGGTGTAACCGGTGGCTTCACTGGTGGAACTGATGCAGCTTGAAATGACGCAACCGGCAATGTAACCACCATCTCAGGCGAATTTGATTTTTGCATAGCTTCTTTGAAAGGTTGCACAGGTTGACGATAAGAAATAGGAGGTGATTTTTGTGAAGATATCTCACGAGGCGATTGGCGGATAGATGAAGGCGTCATAACAGAAGTTTTTGCTAGAAATGGTGCTGGCGATTGAGTTACAGACGCCGCCACCTTCCTCCCCATCGGCTCATGCCACTTGACAATGGTCTCCTCCACCGCGGCGCGGCTCGTAGCATACTGCGCCCGCGAGGAAGCGATGACGGCGGCGGCGTTCGACACTTCCGGCACGGCAATCGGCGGCAAGGTAGTGGCAGAAAAAGGTGACGAACTGATACCATCAATCATGAGCTTAAGGTAAATTTGGGCAAAGCCAAGGTTGACGATATCCTCCATAGTGAAAACGGGGGCGAATTCTTTTTCCAGAATCTCGGCATCATAGGCACCCACACGAAAAATAATCATGGTGCCGACGTTGCCGAAGACGGCGGCACGCACTTCCTCCTCCATCTGCTCGATGTATTGGTGAGCAATAGTCAGGTTGAGCTTGTACTTACGGGCTTCGGAGAGGATGTCAGCGAAGGATTCATTGGCAAACGACTGGAACTCGTCCACATAAAGATAAAAGTTAGGCAAAGTGCGGAGCACACGTTCAGGTACATCAGCCCGCGATAGCGCGGCAAGGTAAATTTTGGTAATAAGCATACCACCGAGAAGGTTCGCATTCGACTCACCGATTCTCCCTTTCGACAAGTTGATGATGATGATTTTTCTATCGTCCATCATTTCACGAATGTCGAACGACGACTTCGGCTGGCCGATCATATTCCTGATGAGAGCATTAGCGGTAAATTGTCCGATCTTGTTCTGGATGGCTGGCACCGCCTCCGCGGCCATTCTTTCGGTATAGTTGGCAAATTCCTTAACCCAGAAATTCTTCACTGAAATATCGGTGACATGATCTACCACATCTTTGCGAAAATCTTTTTCTGCCAGCATTCTGTTGACACCAAGAAGGGTGGCACCGGGATATTCGAGAAGAGCAAGCAGAGTGTTCGTCAGAATATATTCCATGCGAGCGGACCACGCGTCAAGCCAAATTTTCTTGAAGGTAGACATGAGGCCGGAAACGACGAGATGCCGCTTGTCGGGATCCACAGACTCGAGAACATTGAAAGAAATGGGGTAATCAGTATCAAACGGGGCGAAATAAATAACATCCTTGATACGCTCTGGCGGCACGTACTCGAGGAGCAGGTCGGCGGATTTGCCGTGCGGGTCTATGAAAGCCATGCCTTCCCCGTTCTTGATATCCTGCACAGCCATGTTCTCGAGGAGGGTGGACTTACCCATACCGGTCTTACCGATGACATAAACGTGCTTGGTTCGGTCTTTAGCCTTGATGCCGAAATTGACCCGTTTACTGCGCGCATCCGTTTGGGCAAAATAGGTGATGGTTTCTTCATTCATTGGAGTTTTCAATCATTACCATTCTCAACATAGACATTATTACTATCATTTCTTGAAAGATGCATTTTGTTTATTGAACGTATCTTAAATGAGATAAAAATTATCAAAAGTCCAGTAATAATACCGATAATTTCTTTCCACGTCTGGCTAAAGCCGAGAAAAGAAAATATCATAACCCAAACACCGAGGATTGACAGCCATTGTTGACGTGACATAGCTACAGTATAGCATTTTGGACATTTTTAGTATATAGTGCCGACAGATTATTATGTACTATGAAAATAACAGATTTTACTACTATGGTAATCGGTCTCCTGATCCTATTGTGGATCTTCGTCAGTCGGTTGCGCAAAAGAATCATTCGGCGATGTTTCGTCGAAATTGTGATGGAAAAGGGCAAGAAAATTCCCTTGAGCCGCTTCAAAAAAGGGTCAGTGGATAAAAGACTGGTCAAACGCTGTTGTTGTCTTCGCGTGAGAAGGCGTTACACAACACTTCTCCCCATCGGTGAAAGAGTTTCTTTTTTTGTTCATTCCGAAGGTAAACTGCGTTTTCGGGCACGTATATATGATGTGTTTAAAGTAATCTGTTGCCACTGCCCCGATTGCGGGTCAATAACCTGCATCGATGCAAAGCGACATAGTTCAATATCCGTCATCCACGGGTATTGGATAAAGTTAAAAGAACAGATTAAACACCGACTTCATATACCGTACGAAAGTGAGTTCTTCTTTGGTGAGCAAACTCCTGCGGCTGTCGAAAAATACGGAGAGGATTTGAGACATAGGCAATACGCCCAAATGGATGCTGATGGGACTCTACCTCCGACGGTAAGCAGTGTCGTTCGAGCAGTCATGGATGAACTTAAGTAATACAATTGATCCTGTCCTCCCTTAAACAAGGAGGATTTTTATTCTCTATACGGGATTTCTCCTAACAGCTATAACATATAACCACAAATTCCCCGCGCACTTTGTCAGGGTTATTTTTAAAAAAGATGGCAAGCTCAGCGGGCGTGCCGCGGATTATTTCTTCGAAGACTTTCGTCAACTCGCGGCCTACGACAAGCTTCTTCTGACTTACTTTCTTGACTTCTGGCAATGCTTTTTTCAGCGCTTCCATTTCTTTGTCGAGTGATGTAAGTGTATTCAAAATACGGTGAGGCGATTCATAAAAGACTGTCGTCCGATCGGAAGCAACCATCTCCTTAAACAGTGTCTCGCGGCCTTTCTTATGCGGCAGAAAACCAAGAAAAGTAAAATGAGCACACGGCACCCCGGCGATAGACAAAGCGGCGACAAAAGCAGATGGACCAGGAATGGCTTCTATTTTAAATTCACCCGAAGCAATCTCTGCGACGAAACGTTCACGAATCTTGGCCACAAGAAGCGCACCCGGGTCAGAAATGCCGGGCGTACCGGCATCGGAAACAAGGGCAATCTTTTTTATCTTTCCCCCATTTTCGGCCGTCAGATCAGAGGACGCCAGCATATCGAGAATAGTTTCGACTTTCGAGAGCGAACTGCGAGCATGGTAGCTTTCGGTCGGCGTAGTAATGCCGTATTTGTGAAAAAGGGTGCGGGTAACGCGAGTGTCTTCGCAGAGGACGAGGTCAGCTTCTTTGAGCGTGCGGATGGCTCGTAGAGTGATATCTTCGAGATTGCCGATGGGTGTCGCCACGACAGAAAAAGTTGTTTGCATGAGCAAAATATACTACACTGGGCATATATATGCCACTCCATCCGATATATTATGTGACACGCGACATTGAGCGGGCTCTCGGTATAGAGCCCTGCGGGCATTATCGCATCATCACCAACACCGGCACGTATGCCGAAATATGGCGTAAGAAATACCCTCATTATGTTTTCTTGATTGACAGAAAATCTGGCGACGAGCCGCTCGACACGTATGCGTTGCTTATCCACCCGGAAACGGAAAAAATTATTAACATTGATACGTCAGTCGAGCCTTCCATCATCGTCTTCAAAAGTACTTCCCGCATTGAGACATTTTGTACAGAAAAAAAATGGAAACTCTTGAATTCTCCTGCCGCTCTCGCCGAAAAAATCGAAAATAAAATCAGCCAAGTACAATGGCTCGGAACTGCGGCTGACTATCTACCACCCCATGAAATCAGCAAAGTTTCGGATATTTCAGATACGAGTGTAAAAAAACCATTCATCCTCCAATGGGCACACAGCCATACCGGTGCTGGCACCATACTTATTCCAAGCGGCAAACAGGGCGATACAATCATAGCCGAGCTCAAGAAAAAATTTCCCGACCGCGAATGCCGCTGTACCGAATATATCAAAGGACCGATGTTTACAGCGAATATTTGCGTCGTAGGTAGCGGCTCACAAAAAATCCTCATCGGCAATGTCAGTTACCAAATCACTGGCATACTGCCCTTCACCGACAATCCTTTTGCCACTGTGGGTAATGACTGGAGCTTACCTCACAGCCTTTTGAGCGAAAATAAGCTTGCTGAATTCAAGAAAATCGCCACAGATGTCGGCCAAAAAATGTTCTCCGCCGGCTGGCGCGGCCTTTTCGGTATTGATTGCATATATGACGAGGAGCGCGATAACCTTCATCTCATTGAAATCAATGCTCGTCAGCCGGCAAGTACCATGTATGAGTCGGAACTTCAAGAAAAAGTCCGCGACACTACGGCGGACGATACAGGTATAGGCGCGGGTATGACGATATTCGAAGTCCATATGGCGGCATTGACAGGACAAAAACCTACATCTCTTACATCACTCATTGACATAAATGATGGTGCACAAATTATTGATCGGATCAAAACAAATTCAGCCCATTCATCAGAGAACGTCATAGAAATCATTAAAAATCTTCGCCACAAAAAATACACCGTCATCGAGTACGAAAATAAAAAACCCGGCGCTGATAATATTCGCATTCAAAGCGATCGCGGTATTATGTCGGCACACAATGCGTTCAATAGCCGAGGCAAAGAAATACTGGCTGCTGTTATGATATAGTAATAAATATGAATACTCGCGTTGCCTCCAAAAAAACCCTCTCCGTCATTGACCAGTATCTTCATTTTCGCTATGACGGAGCGACAACCAATGTTCCCTATTACAACAACAGCCACAAGGCTGTCAGGGCCGGACTGCGCGGGGCGCTTGGCAAAGGCAGTCCAAGGGATATTTTTGACGAGACGGATATAGCTATGGCGCGTGAAAGAATATCCACTAAAAAAGTGTCCTCGGGGAGTATTCAAGGCGGCTCGTTCATACCCAACAAGCTTTCCGATGAAGCTTTGAAACATTTCCTCGTTAACAACAACATCGGTATCGATTGCTCCGGTTTTGTTTATTATATTTTAAGCGCAGAATTTGCCGCCGAAAACAAAGGCTCGCTCGACCGACATCTTGCGTTCCCTTATGCCACAAGTATATTCGGCAAGCTTCGAGCCAAAATGCGCCCCGCCGAGAATGCTGATGTGGCAACATTTGCTCATACTAAAAATAGCCGACTCATCACTCTGACGGAGACAAAATCGGGGGACATTATTGTCATAATAGATGATGAGCAAAAGAAAATCTTAGACCGCAATAATCGCGACCATATCCTCTTTATCCATCAAGTGGATTATCAGAATTTCGTACCCATTGCGCTCTATTACAGTCATTCAGTGGCGTGGCCATCTGACGGTATGTATGGTCACGGCGTGCGGCAGGGAAAAATTGAAATTCTTGATATCCATAAGCCGCTCGTCGAACAAAAGTGGATTGAAAATGAAAAAATCGGCATGGTCAACACGGCAGAGGACGGCTCTGCTAGTCCTGCGGTAAGCGAAAATTACACCTTCACTCACGCTCTCAAAGCTCGCACCGAAATCCGCCGTATGTTATCGTTATAATTCTATGATGCCAATCGGCACTACGACCCCGTTAAGCCTTCTTGCCTATGCCCAAGGCGGTCTTTCCCATTTTCTCCACTGGACTATCATTGCCGCAGTAGTAACCTTCCTTTTGGCACCACTGCTTTCCTATTTCCTTTATAAATATAAGATCGTCAAAGGTCAAAAAGTCGAGCTTACCCGTGTCCATAATGGCAACGGTCGATCGGACGCGGCGCACAAAGCCGGCACACCCACCATGGGCGGTCTTCTCGTCATCTTCACCGTAGCGGTGCTCACCATCGGCTGGAATTGGGACCGACAATATACTTGGGTGCCAATCGGGGTGATGCTTTTCTCAGCGCTTTTGGGCGGTCTCGATGACCTCTTGAATATTTTTGGCCATGAGCGTCGTTCGCGAAAGATCGGTCATGTCATCAACCTCATCCGCGTCCATCGCGACTGGAAAATGCGCTTGTGGTATATCGTCACTTTACCGTGGACGATTTTCAAGCGTACATCACTCTGGATCGGTTCCCGACCGGGTAAAGGTATCCAAGTCCATGAGAAACTGCTCCTCCAATTCATCGCTGGCGCTGTGGCTGCATGGTGGATATATTGGAAACTTGGTGTCGAGTGGCATTACATCATGGTGCCGTTCATCGGCGTCGTCCACTTCGGCTGGCTGATTATTCCTCTTTTTATTTTCATCGTCATGTTTACCGCCAACGCCGTCAACATCGCCGACGGTATGGATGGACTCGCCAGCGGCATGCTCATCATTACTTTCGGGGCACTGACTCTACTCTCATGGATTCTAGGTTTTGCCGAACTCGCTGTACTCAATGCCGTGACCATGGGTGCTTTGATCGCTTATACCTATTTCAATATCAAACCTGCCCGTTTCCACATGGGCGACGTTGGCTCACTCGGTCTTGGCGCTCTCATGGCCATGAATGCCCTAGCTATCGGCTCGCTCGGTTCCCTATTCTTTCTCGGCTTCATGTTCTATATCGAAGCCATTACCGTCGTCATACAAGTGACTGGCCGTTACCTCCTCGGCCGCCGCATTTTTCGTATGGCGCCGCTACACCATCACTTCGAGCTCAAAGGCTGGAGCGAAGAAAAAACGATTATGCGGTTCTGGATTATACATTTGGCGTTTGTTATATTCGGGGTGTGGGTGGCACTACATTAATTAATTCTTTACTAGCTTAAATTTATTTGACAGCCTATATTGATCTGCTATACTTATCCTTGTACCGAGTCTTTTCTGTGTGATTATGTCACACAGGTATCAAACAAGAGATAGAGAAGAAAAATCGCCTCACGGCGGTTTTTCTTTTATTTTCTTTGAGAAAATTCCCTTTTTGCGCTACAGTATAGACATGACAGAAACGCCAAACAAACTACCAGATCACAAACCTAAACAACATAATCAATACCTTCATTGGAATGAAAAGACGATCACCGATTTCTCGCCTGATGCTGTCGCTGACCTTTATGATCACGGTTATGTTTTCACCAGGCTCGGCAAAGGTATCATGCATCAAACGAGAAGCGTGCGCATAGATTTATCAAAATTTGAGCTGTCGAGCGAAAACCGCCGAATTTTGAAAAAAATCAATAATCCTGAAGTCGTTGGTTTTATAGAAACAACCACATTACCCTTTTCAAATTATACTTGGCACATAAGCAAAAAAGCTAAAGATTTTTATGAAAAAAAGTTTGGCCCGAACGTCATGACTGCCAATAAGATAAAAGAATTACTGACCGAACCGGCACGAAGTAATTTCAATTGTCTTATACGATACATTAGTAAAGAAAACACAAAGAATGTGAGTGAAATTGGCTGGACTATTTCATATCGGACTTCTTCGATGCTTCATTATGCATATCCTTTTTATGATCTTGAGAGATCACCAAAAGATATGGGACTGGGTATGATGACCATGGCTATTTCTTTAGAAAAAAACACGGGTAGTTTATATGTGTATCTCGGCTCGCTTCAGCGGCCAAGCGATGTTTACAAACTTCAATTTTCCGGCATCGAATGGTTCGATGGTGGTCCAGAAAAAAAAGGAACATGGCAAACCGATATCGAAGTTGCTAAAGAAATTCTAAAAAAAATTTCATGAAAAAAACAGAAAATAAAAACATAAACCCAAAAAGCCAAGCTCTGAACAAGCGTATTCACATCATCGGTATTTGTGGTGTAGCTACGAGTGCCCTTGCTGTCGCTTTCCACAAGAAAGGTTGGTTCGTCACTGGCAGTGACAAAGGTTTTTATCCGCCGGTCTCGATGGCGCTTGAGCAGGCTAGCATTCCCTTCTATGCAGGTTGGCATCCGGAGAAAATGGCGCCGATAGACTCGGATGGTAAACTGACCGTACCCGATTTTGTCGTCGCCGGCGGTTCCGGCACCAGCCTGTCGAATCCGGAAATCGTCTTCGCCAAAGAGCATAACATCCCCGTCCTTTCTTTCGCTCAAGCCCTCGGAAAATTTTTCATCAAAAAAAACTCCATCGTCACCGCCGGCACCTGGGGCAAAACGACGACCTCCGCTATCCTTTCATTTATCATGCTCAAAGCCGGCATGAACCCGAGCTACTTTACCGGCGGCCTATCGCTATCCCATGACACAGGCGCCCTTGCTGACTCCGACTGGAGCATCGTCGAAGGCGATGAATATCAAGCCGCCATTTGGGATAAACAGCCCAAGTTCGCCTATTATTCGCCAACACATCTTCTTCTGACATCGGTGTCATGGGATCATGCTGACCTGTATCCGACCGAACAAGCGTATTTTGAAACATTCGAAAAACTTGTTGCCAACATTCCCGCTCATCCTGCTCTCGGTCTCATTGTCTACTGCGATGACGACAAAGGGGTACAGAAAGTTATTACACAAGCCGTATGTACAAGAACAGTATCTTATGGCAAAGAAAAATCAGCGGCATATCATTATCATGCCGTTCATCACACAAAAGAAGGCATTGTTTTTACCATTACCTATGGACAGAAAGACTTTACCGTCGTATCACCCATGCTCGGCCGCTTCAATGCCGAAAATATCACCGGATGTTTCGCTATGGCGTGTGAAAGCGGTATTAATCCGCAGGTCACTATCGCCGCCATACGAAATTTCAAAGGCATCAAACGCCGTCTAGAAAAACGTTATGAAGGAACCATTACTGTGCTTGACTGCCATGCGCCGACTGCGGAAAAAGCGGCATCAGTGCTTGAGAGTATTCGTGAGGTCTATGATAAAAAAATCCTGGCTGTCTTTGAGCCGAATATCGGTGGACGGCAGAGAAGCTCGATCAATATGTACGACAATGTCTTCAAAAATGCCGACTGGCTTTTTATCCCCCGTTTTACGAAAGTAAAAATAGATCTGACGGTGCCGCTTGAGGGCGATGATCTTGCAGCTTATATTTCGAAAACACATCCATCAGCGACATATATCGAGGACGATACAGCTTTGGTAAGAAAAATAGTCGAGACGGCAAAAAGCGGCGACATCATCGTCTTTCTCGGCTCGCACGGTTTTCGCGGCATGATCGAAGGGACGATAGATAAGCTTAAGAAATAAGCTACTTCCCTTCATCGGCCACCTCGGTGTAAACTTCATTACCCTCGATGCCTTTGACGACGAGGGTGATGCCGCAGATATCACATTCAATGACTATACCGACATCCACCTTGGGATAGCGAGCCAAGTTCACATCATTTTTACATTCGGGACATATACAGTTCATACTGTATATTATAACCAAAAAAGTGTAGTATACCAATACTAGCCACTGCATACGTACTTATCAACATGCCTTCCACACGTTATCCACAGCCTTTATTACGACCTATCACCCCTCTTGAATCGTACCCCAACCTAGCACACGAAATCGGGATCACAAGTCTCTATTTCAAGCGCGAAGACCTCCATCCCTTGGGCTCGCATAAAGGTCGCTCTATTCCGCACATGATAGACGTGGGGATAGCCGATGGTGTCAGACATTTCGTTATTTCTTCTTCCGGCAATGCCGCGCTGGCGGCAGGGCTGTATGTGAAAAATCTAAATGCACGATCGATGAAAAAAGATTTCATTACTCTCGAAATCCTCGCCGGTAAAAATATAAACCCAAAAAAGCTGGCCAAACTCCAGGCATTGAAAGACGAACATATTCTCGTCTCCGTCCAAGACCGGCCGCTCCAAATGCTTTTTCAAAAGACCAAAAACAAAACCCCCGATGTGCGCAGTCTGCGACAATCCACCGACCCGATTGCTCTCGAAGGTTATGCAAGTCTCGCCGAAGAGCTTGCCGAGATTCCTGATCTTGAGGCTATTTTTATCGGTACATCATCGGGTACAACGGCGCAGACGCTGGCACAGTATTTTTTAAAAAATGGGCATGGTAAAAATAAAAAAAATGGCGATGAAAAAAGTGTCGAAATCCACATCGTCCAAACCCCTTCCTGTCACCCGATGGTCACGATGACGAATAAAGATGCTACCGACGTTACCGCTACCACAGACGAAATTTCCATCGCTGACGCTATCGTTGATCGCATTGCCTCCCGCGCCAATGTTCTCATGCCGCTCATAGAAAAAACCGGCGGCGCTGGCTGGATTGCCAACAATGAATCCATTAAAATCGCTCAAGAAATAGTAAAAAAGTATGCTGGCGGGCTCGTTATATCGGCGAATAGTGCCCTTTCTGTAGCTGGCTTAATGAATGCTGTCTATACTGGTCGAACATGGAACGGTACTGTTGTCTGCATGATTTGCGGGAACTAAAATTAAAGTTCCCTCACCGCTTTCACGAACTTCTCCCCCCGTTCCGCCCGAGATTTCTCCACGCCATATGCATCGAAGGTCGGACTGAAAAGGACTTTATCGCCGCGGCGAGCGCTTTCGCGAGCCATCCTGACAGCATCCTCGATGGTGGGAGCATAACGAAACGGCAGACGTTCGTTTGCTGAAGTATTCTGGATAAGCCGCCGCAAGCTCATAGTGCCCGAACCGGGGATGAGAATGACCGACGAGACGTATTGCGGAATATGTTCGATCAGCTCGATGTATGACTCGCCAAGAATGAGAGTTTCGGGCGATGCTCCGCCACTCGTGCCACCGCTTTGGCTCGTCATTGCCCCGCCCATAATAAGCACTACATTCTTATTGTCCGAAATAGTTCGTAGAGCCGCGAACGTAGCAGGGGCGGTGCTCGCGGCGGTGTTATTGTAAAATTCTATGCCCGCTACCTTTTTTACCAATTCGAGCCGACCTTTGAGACCTTTCCACCCTTCGATAGCCGCCCGCACGGTCTCCAGAGATATTTTGAAAAGTTCGGCGGTACGCATGGCTAGAGCGACATTGTCACGATCGTATGACCCTCGATAGCGTACCTGCCAGTCGGTTGGCACGATGCCCGCACCAGTACGAAGCATTTTAGCTTTCGGCTCGATGACCGGATTTTCCCTAATCTCATCAATGACCGCATCACTGCCGATGATAAAATTGTTATACGTCTGGAATTCGAGAATATTGAAAATGGTGGAAGAGGGATGATCAGAAGGGTGACCGTGCGATCGACTGACTGCGCTCACCGTACTATCTGTCGCAGTGAGAGACACACTGTTGTCCCCCGCTATCATCAAGCTATTTCTACTTGAAGAAAGGGTGGTAAAGACAGCAATATGCGGACTGACCCGAGCATGTTCAAAAGCCGGAATAAGTGTCCTCGTAATACGAGCCACCACGAGATCACCTTTACGAACCTTTTTCAGATGTACCAGTGCCCCTGCCGCTTCGGGATCGATATAAAAAATGCCTTGGTCTTTGTATTCTTCAAAAGCTTTCTTCAGAATACTGTGAATCATATGTGCAACGGTCGTCTTGCCGCAGGTGCCGAGCACACCGATCAGAGTAATTGGCGGCGAAAGTTTGAGAAAAAGGGTTTGGGGATATTCGATCTGCGGCTTGTCCGTACGGGCTGAGGTCTCGCGGGCTTTGGCTAGAAACGACGCAGAAGCTGGCATGTCCGGCGAGAGGATGATGAGATCAGTGGCGGCGAGATCAAGGGCGAGCTTCTCATTAGCAAGTTTTTCATTGACTTTGGTACTGACCACGCTGGTGATACCAAAAGCGTATTTTGTCAGCCCTGCCTCAATAAGCTCAGCCAAGACATGTTTGCATGATGGCTCGCTCCGCATATCATAGACCGTAACATCCGCGTCGGACTTTATCAGGAATTTAATATCCGCCATCATTTCAAATCGCGGCCCAAGCCCGACAACCGCGATTTTTTTAGTTCTGAAGAATTCTTTGGAGGTCATGGTGATGTGTAGATGCTGTTGGCTATAGTATACCGCACACGATATACTAATGGAATGGAACGAGCTGAACTGAAGAAACGTGAGCAAGAATTTCTCACTACAGAAAAGGAAAAATATCCGGAGCTGTTCGAGAGGCTTGAGACTGTTGATAATCAAGAATTTCTCCGTGATTATGGTATATATATTCCCGGTAAAGATCACTTCCCCAAAGGCCGCGTCAAGGTACTCCCGAGTGATTTTATCGTTGAAGAGACAACTTCTTCTGGTAATCTTTGCACAATAGATTTTTCTGACGACAAGGAAAAAGGGAAAGAAAATAATACAGACGGACAAAATCAAACAAACGGTCTGAATAGCCCTACCTATGCCACATTGGTCAAATGCGGCATTTCCACCATCGATGCTATTGATGATATAACAAAAAAACTCGAACTTGATCCTCATAGACACGATGCGATCGGTTACGCTGGTATAAAAGATAAAGAAGCCATCACCGCTCAAGAAATATCCTTCCGAAATGTGCCAGCCGACGCTCTGACAAAAATTTCTTCTGATGAATATTTTCTCAAAGACGTCCTACGTGGTAAAGGCATGATAGCCAAAGGCGATTTACAAAAAAATAAATTCACTATCCTTGTTCGCACCAACGAACTTGATACGGAAAAAACAGCGACAATAGTTACCAATCAAATTAGGCAAATCAAAGAATGTGGGTTTTATAATTACTATTATCTCCAACGTTTCGGCAATCCACGATTGATCAATTTTGTCTGGGGCGTCCATATTATAAAAGGTGAATATCGCCAGGCAGTCGAGCACTACCTCTCGTATGCCGCTCCGCGGGAGCTTGAATATTTCCGTGGCATACGTAGGAAAATCGGTAGTTTAATGGGTATGGGAAAATGGGATGAAATTGCGAAAATTCTCGAACCGTTCCCGCTTATTTTTCTCAATGAAAGCCGGATGGTGAATCATCTCCGCGCTCATCCCGCCGACTATCTTGGTGCTCTTCTTGCTGTTCCCGATCAAGTATTGTTGTGGGTCTATGCGGTGCCATCGCTTCTTTTCAATGAAAAAATTGCCGCGTTGCTTGAATGTGGTAAATCAGTCCCCGCTTCCTTACCGCTTGTCTTGAGTGAAAATCCTGCTGATACCGAGCTGTATCGTGAACAATTACAAGCGCTCGATCTGTATCCTCTGAGATTTAATTATTTGAGACCATTCAAGAATATTTATATCCGTCATCGAAATGTGCCGACTCTTGAACCAGTCGAATTCCACGCGACTGACATCGTACCAGAGGGCATGCTCATTTCATTTTCTTTAGGCAAAGGAGAATATGCTACAACGTTCCTCTCACATATTTTTAATCTGACAGCAGGAAACCAAGAAGATAAAAATTCAAATAATAAAAACCGCCATGTAAATATCATTGACTGCAAAAATATCCTCGAAGGAAAAAATATGCAAAAGACACTCGACTTTTTCGCCAAACAAATCAATAAAAATCAGGAGGAAGAATAAAGAAGATGAGTAAAAAAGATAAATGAATTGGCCGGGTTTGTATGTGCAAACCCGGCCTTTTTTCGTCAAACTCACGAATGATCTTACTCCTGCTCTTCACCGACATTTTCGGTGATCGGCTCAATGGTCAGTTGACGATGTCTGACCACCACCGCGTTCCGAGCCCGTCCATCCGGCATGCGTCCGCCGAGGTTGATCGTGGCGACGCCATTGCTATTCTTCCAGGTGTGGTTCCACTGCCACGTGACGTTCGCCAAAGCCCGTAAGGCCTCGACGACTTCCGGTGCGAGTTTGACACTCGCATCGGCATCAGTGCTGAAAGTAGCGACGACAACAAATTTGTCCATCACCGCTTTCTCGAAACCCCTCGGACCGGTTTGAGCGGGGCGCCCTTTGAGGGTGAACCAATGGATGTCTTTGAGCGGCATTCCAATGTTGGAAAAACCGCGCCGAAGTGTTGCAACCTGCACCAATTGCAGGTTGTCCACCACGTGCTCACCTGTGTCAGTCCGGTTTTCGCGTACCCTGCCGACCTGACCCAATTGGCCTTGGCCAGCTTGATAAGCTTGCGCCGCGTGATGACCGTCAACAACTGCATTGTCCGGCCGTTCAACATGGGGAATCCCTAACGGAATGTGGGTGGGATTGGTGAAAAGGAACTTGACAATGATGGTTTTGATGCCATTTCCAACGCCGATATCGAATGTATTTTTTATAAGAACCTCCTTGGGCTATGCCCTTTGGATGTTGTAAAAGATCTCTGTAGTTTAACTCCGCCGGACAAAGCCCGACAGAACCACGTTTATCTTTCTGTTTCCATTATAGCATTAATTAAATACAAAGTCAATAGGATAAAATCCCCTTATTTTAAGCCCTCCCATACTTATCCTCGAGTCTGACAATATCACCTTCTTCGAAGTCGCCGAAGGCTATTTCGAGAATGACTGCCGGGATGTCACCGGCTTGGATGCGATGCTTTTCTTTAGCCAGTTCGAAAAATTCACCGCCGGGATGGGCGTCAATGACGTTATCACCGACGGTAATGTGCGGATCACCCGACAGGATTTTCCAGAATTCACTGCGTTTGAGGTGATATTGCAGGCTCAATTCTTCATGCGGATTCACCGTGATGATTTTGACTGTCGAAAGTTCATTCTGAGTAAACCGCTCAAAATTCCCCCACGGCCGCGTCTCGGTGTACGGCTTCAAATCTTTTTTCGGCTCATTTAGCTCATTTGACTTATTATTGTTATTGCTGACATCATTATTATTCATACAGTTATTATACCGCACAAATATAAATTGAGAAATAAGAAAATAAAGTTGCAATTGTAAGAGACTTGCGAGCGCGACGGCGCGAGCACGAGGAATTTTTCACCAGAAAAATATCCGTGCTCTTACCATTGCAACTTTATTTTCTTATATATTACTTTTCCGATTGTGTGAGATATTCTCGTATGAATTTTTTTGTTTCAGTAATATCCTTGACAGCGAGTGTCCTCACCCCCGACTCAACCGCTCCATAATCATTGCCGCCGGGAAAAAGGGCATCACCGACGTATATCACTTCATCTTTGGAAATGCCGAGATATGTCAGAGCGGCCAGAATACCGTATTTTTTGTTGATGCCTTTCTTGGTGATGTCGATTGAAGTCATACCGCCGATTTCTATTTCAAAATCCGGCAGGAACGGTTTCAAATTACGAACAATTTCCTCTCGTTTCGTATGATCTGGATCCCAAACGGCCTTCTCGGCAAGAGGCGCTGTCTGGCCAAGAGCAGAAAAAGTCACTTGAGTGCCGCGATTTTCTATACGCTCACCGTAGGACTTTTCGGGTATAACGACACCATCAAGAGCGGCTGTATCGAGAGCTTTTTTGAGATCGTCTTCGATAAGTCTTTCTTCTTCTGACGTCAGTTTTTTCTCATAGACAAGCTTCCATTCGCCTTTCTCATGACCGCTCTGAGTTTCGTAGCGGTAAAAACTTGCCCCAACCGTCGGCAAAATAAGCAAGTTGGTCAAGCGTGATGCTTCGTCGCAGTGAAGAAAATTCAAAAATTGCGACTGAAATTGAGTAAATGAAGCTCCTGAAATAACTGCCACCTTAGTTTTCTCCATCAATTGACACAAAATATCCGCCATTTCAGCATCAAGAGGAGCTTTACTCTCGGCTAAAGTGCCATCAAGATCAAACATGACCAGTCTTACTCCACTTGTCCCCTTTTTCATTTTTTCCGCTGGTAGCATTGAAATATAAGTTATTATATAATTGTAACGTATTGCGTATATCCTCACAATGCCCGCATTAGCGAAACATGTTTCTTTTTCTCGAGAGCCACTCGCCGTTGGCTATCATAAGCGCGATGTCTTTCTCTTGTCCCGAGTCATTCATCATGATGGTCAAGAAGAATTGTGCTGTATTGCCGGTACTGGTGATACGACCTTTTCAGGCAAACCATACAAGGTCCGACTCAAACTAGCCGATGGAACAGAAGAAGATATACGCAAATGCCACCATTTCAAATTCTTCTGCAACGAAGGCGATGTGACATTGACGTACATTCGTGACAGCAAGACTTCTCATGATACAACTTCTCACAGCAAGACACTTGTCTACGCCGGCACCAAAGATCGCAAGACATGGATAGTCGGCGGTACGATCAAAGAAGTAAGCGCCCCCGGCATTCTTATTCCCAATATAGAAGACAGCGATGGAGATGACGCTGGAGATGTCGTCTATTATGAAAGCTCCGACCTCTTGAAAGCCGCCGTTTCAAAAAATCTCAAGACATGGAAAAAAGTCCTGCCTCCACGCGTTCCTCATTGGCATTTCTTTGAAGGACAACCATTTCATATTATGGGAGCACTGAGTATAGAAGACGGTATCGCAGTGTTCTTTGAGTCAACCATCAAGGTAGATATCGTCAAGGATGTCGGTTTCCAAGATCATAAAATAGGCGAGGAACGATTTGCTAAAATTGGCGCGGCTCTCTTTTCCAAAGACAACCCAACTAAGCTCATCTGGCAAACAGAATTGCCGCTCGCCGAATTGCCATGGAGCGATTCTTTTTCCTTTCTCGGTGTGATACCTTCTTCGACAATAGGTCAGAGTCTTGAAAAAGAGCCGACTATGCGATTTTATGTGGCTACACATACTGCTTCAACTATAGAACATGAAAAAGATGAAACCAAAGTCGCTTTCTTTGAATTCCCTGCCGACATCCTTCACGACCATCGCCGACGTATTCCCGCCAGTTTAAAAAAATCCGCCGAAAATCCCATCATCGAGCCGACTGCACGCTCGTGGGAATCGGGTGGCACCTTCAATCCCGCCGCCGTCAAAGTCGGTGACAAAGTCCACCTCCTCTATCGAGCGGTCGGCAATGATAGCTGGTCACGAATAGGTCATGCCTCGAGCAAAGACGGGGTGAACTTTGATGAACGATCACCGCGACCGGTCTATTCACCACATGAATGGTTCGAGAGTCCGGCGGATCAGGAAACAGATAAGAAAAAAGGAGAATCTGCCACACAAACCGACATCATTCAAGCCGAACACGATCATACCCTCTTTGCTTCGGGCGGTTCATGGGGTGGCTGTGAGGACCCGAAAGCCACGCTTATTGGTGATCGCATTTATATGACCTACGTCGCTCACAATGGCTCATGGCCACAGCGTTCGGCCCTGACATCTATTAGCGTTGACGATTTCCTTAAGAAAAAATGGAAATGGTCGAAATCAATGCTCATGTCGGCACCGGGTGTCGGCAGTAAAAGCTCCGTCATTTTGCCAGAAAAAATTGACGGGAAATTCGTCCTGTTCCACCGGATGTGGCCAAGTATTATGGTGGACTTGGTGCCAGAGCTTGAATTTGGCGAAGATAAAATAGATGATGGTAAAGGCGGCAAGACCGCCCGATGGCTTGTCGGTCAACATGCCATCCGTCCGCGCTCATCGTATTGGGATAGCCGTAAAATGAGCATGGGCGCCGCACCGATAAAGACCGACAAAGGCTGGCTGGCTATTTATAATGCCGTCGATAAACGCGATTCGTCGAAATATAAAATCGGCGCTATGCTCCTTGATCTCAAGGATCCAACAAAAGTCATCTCTCGTTCGCGTAAACCCATCCTCTCCCCCGACGAATGGTACGAGAACAATGGCAAACCAGGCATCGCTTATCCGGGGGGAGCGATTGACCTTGACGGCACCCTCCATGTCTACTACGGCGGTGGTGACTTGGTGTCATGCGTAGCCACCATCGGTACTGAAGAAATGGTTTGGCATCTATTGAAGGATCGTGATCCAAAATTCAAACTGCTTGGCGTTGATGTTTCGGATGAATCAATAAGTGACTCATTAGGGCTGGTTCCCGAGCTCGTTCCTGCTCGACGTAAGAAGATCTTCATTTAAAATAATTTTTCAAAAATAATCAAAATAAGAAAACATGTTTGTCGTCAAGCGCTCACATCACAATCCACTCCTTATTCCCCTCAAAGACAACTTGTGGGAATCCGTTGCCGCTTTTAACTGGTGTCCAATACGGGGAAGTAAAAATGGCGGCACGGGCAATAAGAATTCTATTATCCACTGTGTCTATCGAGCTATGGGCACGCCGGATTTTATTTCATCCGACCAAGGTCCGTCAGTTATTTCTACTGTCGGTCATACGACCAGTTATGACAGCTTCCATTTTGAAAATCGTCACCAGCTCATCAAACCAGAATTTGACTGGGAAAAATACGGTTGTGAAGATCCGCGGGTGACTTTCTTTGAAGGAAAATATTATATTTTTTATACTGCCCTTTCGACATATCCCTTCAATGCCCAAGGTATCAAGGTGGCCGTCGCTGTGACTGATAATTTCGAAAAAATAGAAGAAAAACATCTCGTCACGCCGTTCAATGCCAAAGCCATGACCATGTTTCCCGAGCGTATAAACGGCAAAATCGTGGTCATGTTCACCGTCAACAGCGACCAACCGCCAGCCAAAACCGCTTTCGCCGAGCTTGATAGGATAGAGGATCTTTGGAATGAAAATTTCTGGCAAGCTTGGTATAAAAATCTTGACAAACATATCATCGACTTGCGCCGTGAGCCAACCGACCATATCGAGGTCGGTGCGCCGCCATTGAAGACCGACCGTGGCTGGCTTCTTATTTATTCACATATCCAGCATTATTTCGAGGGTCAAAAAGTCTTCGGCATTGAAGCTCTGCTTCTCGACACCAACAACCCGAGAAAAATAATCGCCCAAACCAAAGGCCCGCTCATCGTACCGGAAGAAATCTACGAACAGTACGGTTTGGTCTCAGGCATCACCTTCCCTTCAGGAGCACTCATCGAAGGCACGACGAAAAATCAAACAAAAAAATCTACAAAGAAAAAATCCTCACAAAAACTCGTCATTTATTATGGTGCCGCCGACACCACTTCCGCCCGGGCTGAAGTGGATCTCGATGACCTCCTCGATAGTTTGACTCTGCCTACCGATGTTGTCCGCTTTGAAAATAATCCGATTCTGGAGCCAGAAAAAAATACCGGCACAAATTCAACTCCTGAAAATTGGCAAGCCAAAGCCGTCTTCAACCCGGCGGCTATTGACCTTGGCGGCAAAGTGCATATCCTCTATCGTGCCATGTCGGATGATAATACTTCGACCGTCGGTTATGCCGAAAGTGCCGACGGCGTTCACATTGACCTGCGTATGTCGGAGCCGATCTATACACCGCGTGAGGCTTTTGAAATGAAGCGGGTGCCCGGCGGCAATAGCGGTTGTGAAGATCCTCGGGTAATGAAAATCGGCCAAAGAATTTACATGACGTACACAGCCTACAATGGCGTCCAGACTCCAGCGGTGGCTGTAACCTCCATCGCTGTCGGTGATTTCTTGAAAAAAAAATGGAATTGGGACAAGCCCTACCTCATAAGCCCGATAGAGATAGATGACAAGGATAGCTGTATTTTACCGGAGAAAATCGACGACCATTATGTCATCTTTCACCGCGTCGGCACGGTCATCTGTGCTGATTATGTCAAGACTCTCGACTTCGCCAATGAAAAAATCAACAAATGCATAGAAATCATGAAGCCACGGCCCGGCATGTGGGACGGCCGGAAGATCGGCATTGCCGCCCCGCCCATCAAGACCAAGAAAGGCTGGTTGCTCTTCTACCACGGCATATCCGAACGTAACATCTATCGGCTTGGCGTAGCTCTGCTTGATCTCAAAAACCCGACTGAAGTCATAAGCCGCGTCACTGATGCCATCCTCTGGCCAGAAATGCCGTATGAAAAAGCCGGACAGGTGACAAATGTCGTCTTCCCGTGCGGCGCAGTTTTGCGCAAGGACACCATTTATATATATTACGGGGCGGCCGATTCGGTGACATGTGGGGCGACAGTCAAGCTTTCAAAAGTGTTGAAGGTGCTGACGAGGCATTAAAGATACAGAAATCACCATACAAAACTCAAATATGCTTTTGAGTTTTGTATGGTGATATAAATTTAATTCCCCGCCTTTACAATAAGCATTTTTACTTTAATCATCTCGTCGAGTAATGAACGAAGCTTGGCAGGATCTTCACCTGATTTCGATGTATCACCTTCGCTTGAGAAAACCGAGAGCTTCTTCTGGAAAAGATTTGCAATATCGTTAAAATAACGCTCAAGAACAGCCATGTCTTCCGGACTTTTGGCGGCGTTTTCACCCATGACAAGAATGGTTGCCGGCCGGATAATCCCTTCAAATGTCGGTTCTTCCCCAAGAACAACTCCCTTAGTAAATGCCAGTATAGACATATAATGAGAAATATTAAAAAATTAATAATGAAATCGACAGTTCCCCGCTATCTACTCAATACACCGCCTCAACGCTCAAAAACGTCTTCTCCGTAATGATGACATGATCGAGCAGATGAATGCCCATGATTTTACCGGCGGCGATAAGCTGTGTAGTGATCTCAATGTCTTGCGGCGACGGTGTGACGATACCCGAGGGATGATTGTGAACGAGGACAACAGCAACGGCATTGTACTCGACGGCGGGACGAAAGACCTCACGGGGATGGACAATATTGGAATTGATCGTGCCGATAGAAATGACTTCGTCATGGATGATTTGATTGTGACCATTGAGATAGAGTCCGCGCAAATGTTCTTTCGGCAGATGGTACATGTCTCGAACATGATCGTAGACATCCTTGGCGGTGCGAATGATGGTGAAACCGGAGGCATTCTTCTCGTAGAAGCGCCGACCAAGCTCTCCAACGGCCACAATCTGGCAAGCTTTGGCTATAGGAATACTAAGCTCATCGGACATCTTCTGTGGACTACGCTCAGTAATTATAATTTTCTCGCCATATTCACGCAAGATTCGATGAGACATAGCTAAAACATCTTCCTTGGTCGAGCCGGTAATCATGACGAGAGCTAAAAGCTCGTGAATAGACAACGTTTCTGGCCCTTGCTTGATAAGCTTCTCCCGAGGCCTGGCATCAGCTTCTTCGGGCATATCGCGAACTTTGAGAATATAGCGCCTCTCGCTCGCTGGTACATCAAGAAGCAAATCCGTATCACTAATGATATACGGCGATAAAATACCAAGATTTTCCAAGCTATTTATACTGTCTATTCTAGTTTTTTCCAATGTGATGGTTTTTGTTCTCATAGCATGATTATAACACCTCACACCACTAGCTCAATAGCCTTATTTACAAAAACTTTATCAAAATTTTATTCCGTGTGGATAACTCGGAAATAAACGTTAAACTATAGTATTTGAAGAGCACGGATAAATTTCTGGTGAAATTTTCCTCGTGCTCGCGCCGTCGCGCTCACAAGTCTCTTCAAATACTATAATTCAAGGTTTAATGAGGCTCTACCCTACTGATACTGGATGTAGCTAGGTTGAGGAACTAAATTGAGAATTTCTTTGGGTGTTAAAAGACGGGTGCTTGGCAGATTGAGATCATTCTTATAGAAAAGCTTTAGACCGGTAAACTGGACTGGATAGCCGGTAATGACCTCTTTATAAATTTTGACCTTTTGAGCTGGCGTACCCCAACCGTCCATGTCTATGACAACTTCAACTTCAGGCAGAGGAGTAATATTTTGTGAATTGGTGACCATACTTTCAGTGAATCGATGAACAACGAGAATCTTGGGCGGTAGATTATCCTGTCGGACGATATTTGCGAGATACCGCGCCGCAAAATTAATATCAACCGCACTCATAGTACCAATGACACTATCAGGTCGGGCGCCGTTTGGCATGTCGAACTCTGGGTCAAGAGCCAGCTCGACATTCGGCTCCGCCAGATACGGGGCAAGAAGCGGCACTTCCGTCTCCACGTTACTTAAACCGACTTGAACATCAAGAAAGACAATACCATGGATTTGATTGGCTAGAGCAATAGCCTCTTCTATCTGATCGGCCGGCATACGCAAACGGTATTTGTCGTCGGCACCGGGCGAACCTTGGGCTGTGACAGCAATATAATCGAGTGACGGAATAACCAGCGTAGTCGGATCGGCCGCTTGCCATTTGGCTACTTCCCCCATAAGCATGGTAAGCATTTGCTGGGGCGGGTACTGACCGAGAACGCCAAGGTCTTTACTGTAGAAGTTGCCATAGTACGCCACAATGCGATTAAACGGCAATAAAGCACCATAGTTAGGATATGGCGCAGTTTTGACTGGCCACAAGCTCGGGGTGGAAGAAGCGACACGTATACGAGAGGTTGTTGAAGCGGTACTGGAAGCAACTGTTGACGTGGCGATAGTTGTCGTAGCTAAACTAAAAGAAAGCGGGTGCGCCAATTCCTCCATTTTTTTATCATACAGGACTTTATCGAGAACTGGCGGCGGGAGTGATGGAAACGACTGAGATCCAGCTGGCGAAGAACTCGCATTAAAAGTAATAGCATTATAGACATTATATTTCCCCACCATCAATCCATCCGGCGCTATTCTATAGCCAATAACCAGAGCACAAAAAGCGGCGGAGGCCGCAATGATACATATCAAAATGCCTATAATGATAGGATGAGGAATTTTGCGCGATTTTCGAGCTTCGCGAGATTTTGGTGGTCTGTGTTCAGCAGTCATTTTAATTTTTTATTTCAGTCTTCGTCACATTTCTTACCTCATCTTTCACTACACCTTTCTCTTCCCGTATAAATTTCCCACGCATATACCAGCTCATGCCGTAGAAAATAGAAATAACAAGGGTAATACCAGCAATAATATATTGAATATTTTGGACAATGCCCGTCAAGCTTGCCCCGTAGATCTGACCAAAGAAGTAACCAAGGGCAAGCAAACCGCCATATTGGCACACCGTGACAATAGCACCGCACGCAAAGAATTTCTTGAGCGGCATCTTGACCGTGCCAGCCGCCACGACGAAAGCACCTGATATACCATAAGATAATTTACCGATAAACATCGTCCGAATCGGTTTTTTCTCCCAAAGCAGACGAATATCATTGATGTGCACTTCGGTGACCTTCATTCGGTCAAGCATACGTTTGGCAAATTTTGTGGCACTACCCCAATAACCGAGACCATACCAGATGGCATCAAGACCGAGGTCGCGCACAAACATAATGAGAACAAGAATATAAATATTGAAATAATTAAGCGAAGCCAACGTTCCGGCGATGAAAGCTACGATCGGTCCTTCGATAATGGCAAGCGGAATAAGTATCCAATAGCGATATTCTATAATGAGCTGTGATATATGGGCGGGGGTCATGCGATTAAAAGAATTTTATTTCAAAACCGGAATCATCCATTGGAAATAATAAGCCTGCAGATACGTAATGACACAGATAATAAGCACCAAGCCGATGCTGTGCAATATAGTGAATCTGAACAACCTTCCTTCTTGGCCGGTCAGCTTGGTGGAAGCCGTGGCTACAGCGATGCTTTGCGGCGAAATCATTTTAGCGGCTACACCGCCGGTAGAGTTGGCCGCCACCGTTAGGACTGGAGAAATACCGAGAGCATGGGCAGTCCGGGCTTGGATGGTGCTGAACAAAGCATTTGAAGATGTATCACTGCCGGTAATGAAGACACCGAACCAACCGAGAAGCGGCGCCAGAAATGGGAAGAATCGACCAGTGGCTGTGAGAGCATCGCCAATGGCGATGGACATGCCGGAATAATTGGCCACATACGCGAAACCGACGATTGATCCGATAGTGACGAGCGGCTTGTACAATTCTTTCAGCGTCTGCCACACTGTTTGCCAAAATACTTTCCATGACAGGCGAAGAAGGATAGCCGAAAGAATGGCGGCAAAAAGAATAGCTGTGCCGGCGGCTTCGAGCCATGCGAATGAATAGCTGATCGAAAGTGGAACTCCGTTACTTATGATCGCATGATTAAGAATACCGAAAGGAATGATCAAAGTGACTTTGTTGAGAATAGTCTGGATGGCAGGAATTCCCCAATTGCCGACAAAAATAACGAGTAGAATAAAAGGTATCCACGCGCGGATTAATTCACGCCAGCTATGATGTGGTCGAACCGGATGTATGGCGACTTCAACGGCTTCTGATCGCTCATTGGGAAAACGCCAAACTTCCGCCGGTTGCCAGAAACGTAGGAGTCCGATGAGACAAAGAATGGAGACAATAGCCGAAAGAACATCGGGTAAAGTCGGCCCGAGATAGCTCGCCGTCAAGAACATAGTGACGGCATATGAGCCGCCGACAATGAGAATGGCCGGCCAGACGGCTTTGGCTCCTTTCCAGCCAGCCACGATGAGTACGAGCCAGAGCGGAATGATAAGGGCAATGAGCGGTAGTTGATGAGCGATCATAGTGCTCAAAATGGCTGGATCTATATTGGTCAAATGACCCGCCGTGATGACAGCGATACCGATGCCGCCGAAAGCCACCGGAGCGGTATTGGCAATAAGGCAGACGCCCGCCGCATAGAAAGCCTCGAAGCCGAGTCCGACGAGCATACCGGCGGTAATAGCTACTGGTGCACCAAAACCCGCCGCCCCTTCGAGGAAAGCCCCGAAGCAAAAAGCGATGAGAAGGGCCTGAATACGCCGGTCGGCGGTGACCGATTCTATACTGTCGCGCACAATGGCGAAACTGCCGCTCCTGACACTAATGTTATAGAGAAAGACTGCATTGAGCACAATCCAGCCGATAGGAAAAAGACCATTCAAGACTCCGTACAGTCCCGCCATTCCCGCGAGCTCAACCGGCATGGTATAGACCGTGACTGCGATTATCAATCCGAAGAGCAGTGTCAACAGCGTGGCAATATGACCGGCCACTTTGCGCGAAAGAAGCAGAATGAACAAGAAAATAATCGGCACCACCGCTCCTGTTGCGGAAAGAAGAACATTATGCAATGGGTCTGTCACTTGTAGCCACATACCTGACTATTATACCCTATAAAATATAAGAAACTATGACTAAATCACAACGGAATTACAACTCATCTATTTCTATTTCATCTGAAGGATTCTTTTTGTAATAGGATCTGAATCCGATCCTTAAGAAGAGCAATAGGGCCCAAATAATTTCTGCATATAACGGTGAAATAAAAGCAACGGCAATAGAGATAATAAATACTATAGGAGTACTTAAGCTAAAAAAGGTAAATATTTTCAGGAAATTTTCATTAAAATTATCGCTTATGAATAATTGCTTGTTATACGCATGCCTGCCAATTAAATATTGAATAATACCAATTGTTGCGAAACAGCCAGCATACATAATCACGGCATCTCTATCGCCGATATGGGTTCCGAGCACCGAAGCGATGAAAGGAAATGTGGTAATAAAGAACAGCAGTGTATTATTCAATCTCACTATAGTACCGTCATAACTTTTTATAATTGCAAATAGACGGGTATGCGACATCCAAAAACGAGCTATGATAAAAAAAGTTACGACAAAGCTTATAAATGTCGAGGCATTTTTAAGGAGTAAAGGGAGTAATGATTGATTGCTAATCGGAGTAGATACATTGATCAGGTTTAAAACCAATAATGTAATTGCGAATGCAAAAACTCCATCGGTGAAACCCAATACTCTCTCTTGGGGCCACGCGATGCGATTTCTTTTTTTAATTTTACTTTCTTCCATAGTACGTAATCTAAACTTTTACGGATTCCTATTGAGGGTTGACGGTGAATGAAATAGAATTGCTCATACCGTTTGTATTCCGCACGGTGACAGCGTAGTTACCCGGCGTAATAAGACGCTCATACATTGGACAAGGCATTCCAGGCTTACAATCCGCTCCCACTGAATTCGGTACTATAAAATTCAATAAGGTTCCACCATCTGTGGATAAAACATTGTTTATTGGTCCCCCGCCAAAAAGAACCGTGTTTGTTGATAAAAATCCCGTACCCTTCACCGTCACCGTATTCCCTACCTGACCTTGTCTCGGTTGGAGAGAAGTGATAGCAGGATCCGCAATGGAAGGTTTACTGTCAGCATTGACTACAGCGAAGGCATTTTCCTCTGCTTGGATGATCTGCGTCTGTTCTGCCACAGAAACTGGAGTGTCAACAGATATGATCGCGGATGGATTTGTAGCTGTAACCGTCTTGGCAAGAGTGGTGGCATTGACCGTTCCACCATCACTGATGACGAGAAAATTTACACCACTCGAGCTTGTGCTGGTGCTTATGGGGATAATAGTTGTATCAAAACGTGATGTTCCCGAAAACATAGATAATCCGTCCATGGTGCTGACTGAAACATTGGCAGTAGTTGTAGCGACGGGGACGCCTGCTGACTCCTCGCCTGTTACCTTCATCCATGATTTATTTGATGTATCAAAATAATATGTAACAGGACCAAAAGGCCCAGCACCGCCCGTGTCGGTAATGGTCATCGTCGGAGAATTGACTTCTTCGATCACTATAGCCCAGGTATCACTGGCGTTACCTACACTCATTTTTTTTACGATTGTTCCATTCTGTATCTGAGCACCAAATGGCGGATTGGTCACTGTTGTCACTTGCCAGCCATCCGGATACCAGAATGAGAATCCAAAATGTGCATCTGTATATTCTTGCATACCAGCTACCACCAAACGAGGCGTCGTAGCGATGGTCGAAGCGGTGGTTGTGGTGGTTGTGGTTGTAGTCGTCGCAGTCTTGTTTGAATAGACATATACTCCACCGATTACAATCAGTAAAATGACGGTAATTAAAATCCAAAAAAAACTGAATTTATTCTTGCTCATTTGATTTAGCAATAGCTTCAGCTGAAGCTATAATATATAACAGCCGCGCTGGCTCATATATTATTACACATCATTATAGGAGCCTAAAATGGGCATAATATGGGTGATAAATAGTGATTGACTATTATCCCGAATGACATACAATTAAGCTTGTGGTTGTTTTATCATTTATTAGCCAAATTAGTTTAAAAAAATATGAGTAAAAATACACTTTTGACGATTGGTATTATTTTATTGATCATCGGGTTGATCGGCGTTTTCGCAAACTATGCCGTCACTTGGATGTGGGTTGTTGCTATTATTGGTTTGATCCTCGTATTGTGGGGATGGCTCGGTAAAGGAAAAAGTGGCAGTGCACAACAATAGTAACAATAGAAAATAGACAAAAAAGCGCCTCTCGGCGCTTTTGGTTTATTGGGGAGATCCCGACCATCGAAAAGATTTACACACTACTACTCCCCGCCACATATCCCGTTGTCCAGCATAACTGGAGCGAATAGCCTCCCGATGGCCTATTGATATGAAGGAGATCGCCGGTAACATACAGATTATCAACAATCTTCGACTTCATAGTTCTCATATCGATTTCTTCCAGAGAAACACCACCATCAGAAACGACCGCTCGATCATCACCCATGAGACTCGTAATAGTGATCGGTAATGATTTGAGCAGACGAACAATGGTTTTACGATCTTCCGTGGTAATGCTATGAACTTTTGTATCGAGTAAAGCGACCTGACGAGTGTCACTATTAATAACAGTACCGATAATAAGCTCGATACCTTTGGCCATACCGGCAGGCACTATTTCAGTGATGACGTTCTTGAACATCTTATTTTTATTGCTATCAAAAATAGTGATTATCCGACGTTCCAATATGCCAAGATCTTCATTGGGAAAAATATCAATAGTGGCAGTGACCGTGCCCGAACGAAGCAAATCAGAAACTTCTTTGGCACTATTCAATATAAGCGGCCCCGACAAGCCAAAATGAGTAAAGAGTAGTCTGCCCTTTTTTGAAAAAGTTTTGACCCCATCAATCGCAAAAGTTATCTTCATTTCTTCGAGAGTGATGCCGGCCAAATTTTTTACCCAGAGATCGGCGACCGCAAGCGGCACAATCGAAGGAGTCGGAGGAACAACAGTGTGACCGATATCTTTCAGCCAATTGAAGCCATCGCCGGTAGAGCCGGTTTCTTGATGAGAAGCGCCACCTGTAGCAAAGATAAAATTCTTGGAAAAATATTCATGGTCACCACTTTCACCGTCACAACAGACGACTGAAGTAATGTGGCTTTTTTGGTTTTCAGGCGATTTTTCAACATTAACTTTCGTCACGGGCGAATTGACTTTCACCGTCACCTTACCTTCCCTGACATACTTTTCCAAGACATTATAAACATCCAAAGCTTTATGGCTTTTCGGAAATGCCCGCTTATGATCTTCTACCACAAGTGGCAGGCCTCTCGAAGTGAAAAAAGAAAAAGTATCGACCACTCCGAACTGGGCAAAAGACGAAAAAAGAAATTTGCCAGCTGAACCATAGTGGGTGAGCAATTCTCGCGTATCGTATTCAGCATTAGTGATATTGCAACGACCACCGCCGGTGATCTTAAGCTTTTCACCCATGTTGCTATTTTTCTCTACGACAAGAACCCGTGCACCCTTTTCAGCTGCGCGCCCCGCGGCCATGAGTCCTGAAGATCCTCCGCCGATGACAATGACATCAAAGATGTTTGGTTGTGCTATTTTTGGCAACACGTGCACTTACCTTTGGCTAATTTCATACAACCAAAGATAATAAGAGCGATAGGCCAAATAATATTTGTCGCTCCCCATGTCAGAATGCCACTATACGAAAGGAGAAAAGCGACACCGACAATGATAACGAGTAGCGGCACAACCTTATGATGACCACACGAGCATATTTTGGGAGTATTGGTGTTTTGATCCATATATTTATTTGGTCGATTGACCTTATTGATACTACTTGAGTATAGCATAACTAATATAAAAAGCACGACCATCGGAGATCGCGCTGAAACTTGACTTGAAATGTGTACTGAGGCCATACAGAATCTACAGCATCAGTGGAACATGCATGGAGTGTGAAAGCGATAGCATTCTTGCTGTCGCTCTCTTTGCTGTTCTTTCCGCCGACGCTTCTCTTCACGCACCTTATTGAGAAAAACAATCCGATTGATACTGCGCTCAACGGAACTGCTGACCAGCTTAATTTTCTCGACGATCTGTTTGATGACTGATCTTATTGTTTCACCAAAATGAACGACGATGACAGGGATGGAAATTCCATACTGCTTGCAGGATCTCTCGAATTTCCTCTTTCCGCGTTCCGAACTTTTGACTTGCAACGGCACATTCATGCCCTCTTCTAAAATAACAAGAAAATCAATGTGACGTCTATCCAGACGGGAATGTCTTTTTGCCCGAACAAACCATCTGATCATTGATGTCAATCCATATCTTTGTGGTTCCTTTTGGAGAATTGCCAATGCTGTTTGGACTTTCGCCTCGCTGGCGAGGCCGACGGCTAGAGAGTCAATGTTCATATTTGAATCGAGTATATCATACTTTTGGTCATTCAATACTCAACGAGGCTGTTGGCTGTGTGGGATAGTATTCGAACGGAATTACTAAACAAAAAATCGTTTATTAGCCTTAATCAAATAAGCTGAAACTTCTGGATTTTTACTGATATGCCCCGCATTGACCCACTGCAAATCTAATAAAATACCACCGATAGAATTGTCTTCCGGTGGTATATGTCAAACGCCAAACCTATGGTTCGTGGTTATAGCAGGATATGGCAAGCGTCAATGTGAATCGACACCAGCGTAAGCGTCACTTGACAGGATACAAATTAAATGCTAGGATATGTGCCATACGAGGCCGCCCCTATTAAGCCTCAATTTTTGTTCTTTTACAATCGTATATCAGCTTAAACTAGCTTTTCACTGGGGTGAGAAGCGTGTGATTGCGAAAGGACAAAGTCTCTAACTGCTTATGAAAAAGAAGACTCAGGTGCAAAGCGCCAGACCACGAGTGGTGTTGGCGATCATAGTCATACCACTCATTATTGTGGGTTTGTTGATCTCATTTGGCCACAAGTGGCCAGTGAAGTCAGTTGATTCGCAAACTCAAATCTCCATGCAAAAGCCGGCAGGAACGCCGGTTCAACATGTGCAGAAGATCGCGTATGTGCCGCAAGTCGAGCCTACGAGCGATGTCGCTCCGGAAACGGAAGCGGCACTCGCGCAGTTCGGCCTATCGGCAAAAAACGGCATCAAATTGTCGGTTGTGGCTCGTTCGCTACCACCGGTGATCCTTCCCAAAAAACAGTAACGGTAAACAAACATTCAACAAAAAAAACAGAAACGGAAAGACTGAATTATGAAAAAAATCGCATTACTCACGCTCACCTCACTCATCATCACTGCTTCGTCTATCATGTCCCCGGCGCAAATCGCCGCGGTGCCTACGACAACGTTGGGGCAAAATTATGAAGACGCGGAAACGTTGGCGCAGGCATTCTTGTTGCACAACACCGATCACTACATCGCCTCGTTGTGGTCGTATAACCAAAGCAGTGGCACGTCGTATTCTATCAGCATGGTCTTGGACAACAATCTGTTCATCACCAATATGACCGTCAACTCGACGAACATCCCGTTACCCCAACCGCTCGGCGGCATTCCCGTCCCTGCCTCGGGGTATCAGAATGTGCAGATCCAGATCACGGCTGTTGATAAATACGGGAACATAGCTTCGACCGGACAGCTCATCACGAACTATCTGGCCCAAGGCTCGATCGTTAGTATCAGCATGGCACCGCAATTCCCACCGACGGCAATCCAGCTCCAACAAGGGCTTGACCCGAACACTATCGCCGTCAATTTGACCGGCGTCAATGGCTGGGGATGGTCGTATGATCCATCTACCGGACTTCTGACCATCAGTGTGTTCGACCAAACAACAACGGATGTCGGATACACTGTAACCGATGGCTCGGGTGGACTCTTGGCACACGGCACCCTGCCGTTCTTCCAACCGATTCCCGGCACAGGCACCGGCACCAATTCGGTGTTTGACCTGCACAATGCCGGCGGCGTTCTCGTTCTGCCGCTTGGAAGGACCAATACGAGTGATAATGACTATTCTTTTACAAGGTGTGCTGTCTTGCCAATTTTGGCATGTTTTGCTGGCCGTGTGGGATGTTGTACGAACAGAATTAACAATTATCCAAAGACGTCTTGATCTATCCGTTAATCCACGAGCTTGGCAGAAGCATATAAGCTTTTTGTAATTTCTGCGTTTTGCTTTGTTTCCATAAACAATCGTACGTTTGAGCTGAACTGAGAAGCTAAATTAAGAGATATTTTGTATTTCTCTTCAAATTCTTTTCCGGACTCATTGAGGGGTAAGGAAGAAATCCTTATATGAAGCGTTAACAATAAGTTCATCTTGACTACTCATATGTTAAATAGTATAGCCAATTTATGACATTTTTTCCAGTTTTTATAATATTTATCTAGTGGATACTTATTATAGTTCAAAACTAAAAATATTTTATCTTTAGAGCGACTCGAGCGCTCGAACTATGCTCTGGTTGGCTGCCGGACTTGGAATCGAACCAAAATTTTCGCTTTCAGAGAGCGACGTCCTACCGTTAGACGATCCGGCAATGTGATGATTGTGTGTAAATGTGATTAAAATCGGGAATTGATTCGGGAAGTTCCTCTACGATACTTGAAAAAGGTAAATTATTCAAGGCGACAGGGCTGGGACGTGTAGTGTTATACTATTCCTGTGAGCGGCCGTAAAAATCACAAACACCATACACATCAGACTATTTCTGATACAACGAACATGGACATGCGTAAGAATACCCTCTTGCTCGCGGCGATTTTTATTTCTATCCTCATTAGTATTGATTGGTATGCGGGTAATCGGAACCTTAAAAAAATATCTCCTCGACCGCTCACCCTTATCGTTACTCCCCAGACTATTATCCAAGGCGATCCGGTCATGATTACTCTCAACGGTACGACAACTATAGCAGATATAAAAAGCGGCAGTGTAATCGGTATAGGCGGTGTCGGTGCCACAGCTCTTTCGTTTATGATATATCAGAACACACCGACCTCTTTCTATGGTACGGGCATCAATCAAAAAACCGGTTCGACAACGGTTACGGTAGTCTTTAAAAAGACTACCGATACCGCCAGCGGAAGCACAAGTCAAACCAGTAGCCAAAAGCTTTCGGCAACTTTCTTCATCAAACCGCGAATACGACCGGAAGAACCTTTGCCGATACCGATGCAAATCGGTGGCAACAGTCCAGCCAATCAAATCGTGGTGGAGAATACACTCGACAAAGAAAATACCGAAATCGCCGCGGTACCTTCATATAAAAAGGGGGCGTTTTGGACGGGAGCGTTCACCTTCCCTCTTGCTAATCCTACAAACGGAAATAACGACAGGGTGAGCAACGACAGTATCGGCAATGACGGTACCGGTCTCAAAGTGACCGACCCCTACGGCTACAACCGTGACACCGGTGAAATCACCATTCCTCATAAAGGCACTGACTTCAAAGCGGCGATCGGCACGCCGGTATATGCCATTAACGACGGCCTGGTGCGGTTGACGAGCACGTTCGTGGTCTACGGCAATACCATCATCATTGACCACGGTCTCGGTATTGAATCGCTTTACATGCACCTTTCGCGTATCGTGGCAACGCCCGGCGAAGTGATCAAGAGAGGCCAGCTCATCGGCTACAGCGGCGAGACGGGCTATGCCGTCGGTCCACATTTACATTTGAGCATCAAGATCGGCGGCGTTTCGATTGACCCAATGAAGTTTTTTGCACTTTTTGGACTGCAGTAACAGAGAAATAGTTCTTATTTTTCTATTGCCGCTTGGATGAAAGCGGTAAAAAGCGGATGTGGTCGAAGCGGTCGGGCAAGAAATTCGGGATGGAATTGGGTACCAAGGAAAAAGGGGTGCGTGCCAAATCGTACGCCGGATGAAACACCATCACCTTTCGGTAACTCCACAATTTCCATGAGCGTTCCATCAGGTGACGTGCCGGAAAAAATGATGCCTGCTGAACCTTCCTTACCTTTTTCTAGTCGCTTAATATACGCCGGGTTAACCTCATAACGATGACGGTGGCGCTCCGAGATGATCGCTGTACCGTATGCTTCGTGGGCGATAGTACCAGCCTTGAGCTTGGCTTTGTATGCTCCCAGACGCATACTGGCTCCGTATTCACCTCGAGCAAGCTTAGCCTTTTGGTCGGGCATGATATCAATGACGGGATGTGCAGATTTTGGATCTATCTCAGAGGTCGTAGCGTCGACAAAACCGAGAACATGTCGTGCGTACTCAATGACCATAAGTTGCATACCGTAGCAGAGACCGAAGAATGGAATACCCTTCTCGCGGGCATAATGGATGACCGCGAGCTTGCCTTCAATACCGCTTTCGCCGAAGCCGCCGGGCACGAGAATACCGTCATACTGATCGAGGACGCTGAAGTCAATTTCATCTTTGTTGTTATTTTTGTCATGTGCCGATTTTTCATGTTCAAAATCCCGTGCATTGACCGTATGAATGACCGGCTTGACCCCGAGCTTGTATGCAGAATATTTTATCGCTTCCAATACAGACAGATATGCATCAGTCAAAACAAAATCGCCGGTATTGAAATACTTGCCGACAATAGCAATATGGACTTTTCTCGTTGTGTCATTCTTGCCGTTTTTGACATGTTCGGCAAAGGCTCGCCAGTCGCGTAAGCCCCGCGCGGTAACCTCATTTGTGCGTGGCTCAAGATGAAGCGATCGCATGATGATATCGCCGATCTTGTCACGCTCAAAGTTGAGCGGAATGTCATAAACGCTTTCGATATTCGGCGCAGAGATAACATGATCAGCACGGATATTGCAGGCGATAGCGATTTTTTCTTTACGCTTGTCATCCACGGGCATTTCACTGCGGGCAATAATGATGTCGGTGTAGACACCGTAACCAGCAAGCTGATTGACGGCATTCTGAGTCGGCCGAGATTTCATTTCACCAAGCGTGCTTGGTATCGGCAAATAGCTGACCATGATAAAGATGACATCTTCGGGATGGCGAATCTTCAAAACTCGAGCCGCTTCGATGAACATGATGTTCTGATAATCGCCGACGGTGCCCCCGATTTCAATGACAGAAATCTCCGATTTGTTGACCTTGGCCGCCCGTTCGAAACGAGCGACAATTTCATCCCGAATATGAGGAATTGCTTCGATGCATTTACCTTTATAGCCCAAGTTACGCTCACGCTCAATGACCGCTTTGTAAATCATGCCGGATGTCATATAGTCGGCACTCGAGAGATCGCGATTCAAGAAGCGCTCATAATTACCCATATCCTGATCAGTCTCGAGTCCAGAGTCGAGAACGAAAACTTCACCATGCTCAGTCGGATTCATGGTGCCGGCGTCAACATTTAGATACGGATCAACCTTGGCTAGATTGACAACGAAACCTTTTGCTTGAAGGAGGGTGCCGATAGATGACGTAGCAATGCCTTTACCCACGCCCGACATCACCCCACCGACCACGAAGATGTATTTGTGACGATTTGGGGAGATCTTGGTAGAAATTTCTGCGGTCGTCTTCACTATCTTCGTTATCTTCACAGTTTTTGCTTTCTTTTCTGTCTTCTTGTCCGGCTTTTTCATGTCGACAATATACCAAATGGCCGCCGTCGGCGTCTACTTTACAAAAGTCAATAAAAGATTCATTAAAAATAGAGATCAAACCCTCAAATACTTCCTCACCGCCACATAGCTTGATAATCCCCCAAGAACGATACCCGACCCGATAATGATACTGAAAATCTGACCGAAATTCGACATGAAATAGCTGGAGAAAATATCAACGATACCCGGCCAGCCGGAAACGCCGTCAATGCCGGCGAGCTTCACGATGGCCGCATCGCCGTAGTATGCCGCCACCGCCAAAATAATGAGGGTGATGATGCCCGATATGACGCCGTAGATGATGCCAGAGACGACGAACGGTCCTTTGACGTAGGTGTTCGAAGCACCGACGAGCTTCATGACCACGATTTCATCGCGGGCATTGTAAATAATGATGCGGATAGTGTTGAAAATGATAACCACCGCCACCAAGACGAAAATAATGGCCGCGACCGAGCCGGCTTTCTCGACAGCAGAAATGATTGCGGAAAGACGGTTGATGACGAGCTCGTTTTCATTGTAATTGACATCGTTGACAATGGATGTGCCGCTAGCGGACAAAGCCGAATTGCTATTTAAAAAATCGGCGATGCTCGCGTATTGCGACGGATCTTTGGCAGTGATGTTGAGAACAGCGGGCAGAGGATTATAGCCGATCTCCGAAAGGCTTTGGAGAATAAGGCTGTTGTTTTGCCACTTGGTCTGAAAGTTCGCTAGCTCGGTGGTACTCGAAATGTACTGGGTGTTCGCCACTTCGGGTAGTTTGTTGATGGTTTTCTGGAGAGCGAGAATGTCCGATTCTTGCGCTGTCAAGGTAAAATAGACATTGATGTCAACTTTGCTTTTGACCTGAGCGACCATAGCCTGACCAAAAACATTGGCAAAAAGAATGGCTCCGAAAGTGGTAAGCGACAAAGTCATAACCACCACGGCCGCAAACGACAAGAAGCCACTGCGCCAAAAATTGACGAAACCAGCGCGGACGATGCGTTTGAAGGTGGTGAAAAACATTTTTTAATTATAGCACATAAGCAAAAGCATAAGAACTACATATTTCAGACACGGATAAATTTCTGCTGAAATTTTCCTAGTGGTCTCGCCGTCGCTCGACCAATGTCTGAAATATGTAGTTCTTATGCTTTCACGGAGGTAATTTACTTTATAAAAAAACATTCTTAAAAATCGGCAGATTGACCTTCTTCGAGAGCTATGAATTCGATGCCAATTTTTGAAAGCTCATCCTTTGGCAATCGATGGCTGACGCCGTATTTTCGTAAATTGCCATCATGTACCGGGAAACATTTTTTTGGTTTGATTGCGAGAACATAATCCATAGCTTCAGAAATCTTCATCCAAGGACCGGCGATAGGTAATGCCAGAATATCAATAGAACGGTCAAGAAGTGTAAATGCGTCGCCGGGATACAATAGACGGTCGGCAATGATATATCCGGTATTCTCAACATTTTCAACAGTTTTATATATCGGCGCATGCTGACTTCCCCATCCTTTGATAGATATGCCTTTCAGATCAACAGCTTGATTATGTTCGACAACAATAGAAGAAATATTTTCTTTTGCTAAGATTTTTGATACGGCGCTGTTAGTAATAATTTTAACTTCTCGATTATTTTTAATAATCGCTTTCACTGATTCAATATGAAGATGATCGGTATGCTCGTGAGTAATAACGACAAAATCAATCCCCGTCACGCTATCTTGTGCCGTCGAATAATTTCCCGGATCAGTAAGAATTCTCACCCCATTCTGTTCGATGAGCATACAACAATGGCCAAGTTTGGTGATTTTCATACTTTATATTGTATCATAGGCACCAAAAGTACTCGTGTCCATTTATGAAGACATTGGTCGAGCGACGGCGAGACCACTAGGAATTTTTCAGCAGAAAAATATCCGTGTCCAAAAAATAGAGTTTATGTATTTTTGCTCTGCAACTGATATACACTATGAAATCACAACACATACTTCCCCTCCTTATCATCCCTGACAATCTTCCCCGCCTCCATGGTAATGACCCTCCCGCCAACATGATCCACCACGCCCTTATTATGCGTCGTCAAGATGACGGTCGTGCCGAGCTCGTTGATTTTTTTTAAAATTTTGATTACTTCGTAGGTATTGACAGGATCGAGATTGCCGGTCGGCTCGTCGGCAATGATGATGAGCGGCTGGTTGACGATGGCCCGGGCGATAGCAACGCGCTGTTTCTCGCCACCGGAAAGCTGATGCGGAAAGCTCCACATTTTATTACCAAGGTCAACAAGCTCGAGAACATGTGGCACGTCGGCGGCAATTTCTTTGTCGGTCCGACCGCCAGCTTCCATGGCAAAAGCGATGTTCTCGTATGCAGTCTTGTTCGGAATGAGCCGAAAATCCTGAAAAATGGTGCCGATCTTCTGTCGGAGTTTGGCCATGTCTTTCTTGCGCATTTTGTGGATGTTTTTCGACTCGAAAAAGACGGCGCCTTTGGTGGGACGCTCTTCGGCGATGAGCATTTTGACGAGGGTCGTTTTGCCGGCGCCGCTATGCCCGACGATGGAGACAAACTCCTTCGGCTCAATGGTGAAAGAGACTTTGTCGAGAGCGACAGATTTATCGGCGTAAATTTTCGAGACTTTGTCGTAGTAGATCATTTGAAAGTATATTCTAGCACATATTTCAAAAGGACTTTTTTGGCTTTTCTTCAATTTTTTGACTAGTCTATCTGCTACACCTGCTACCCTTTCGACCACTTTTTTCTAAATGAGAATGAAAATCATTTTCTAGCCAAAATATGGCTAACTTTCGTCAATCAAAAGCCGCCTATTCTCATTTAGAAAAAGTGCATAAAATCAATACATCCAGGTGCCATTAACCATTACAATTACTTGTTTGCTTATTAAATTTAGTTACCTAAAAACAAGTCAATATCGCCGTCGAACACTTTATCCACCTGCGACGTTTCGACACCAGTACGGTGATCTTTGACCATTTTATAGGGATGAGTGACGTATGAACGAATCTGATTGCCCCAATCAATGCTCGTAGTTTTCGAAACATACATACCCTTCTCACGGGCTATACGTTCATCCTCGCGAAGCTTGAAAAGTTTGCCTCGAAGAATGTCGAGGGCTTTCTCTTTGTTCTGGGCTTGCGAGCGTTCTGACGTGACATGGACGGAAAGCCTGGTCGGAATATGGACGATACGCACGGCAGTTTCTCTTTTATTGACGTTCTGACCGCCGGGACCGCCGGACTTGGCGATGGAAATTTCGAGGTCTTTGTCGGGAATTTCAATATCACTGCCATCGGCTTTGCCGCCTAAACCGCTCGCGCCGCCAGTTCTCTCAAATTTCGGAATGACTTCAACCATGGAAAAAGAGGTGTGACGCAACTGTTTGGCATTAAACGGAGAAATGCGCACCAGCCGATGGACGCCGGACTCGCCTTTCAATATGCCGTAAACACCCTTCGTCGCAACTACTCCTTCACTACCATTTTTGCCTTTCGGCCCGGTGATTTCTACGGTGATATTACGATAGCCGCCGTGATTATTTTCATTAGCATGAATAAGATCCCAATTCCAGCCGCACTTGGCGGCATATTTCTGATACATCCGATAGAGCATGGCCGAGAAATCTTCGGCATCATCACCGCCTGCGCCTGAGAAAATAGTCATAATGGTATTGCCTTTGTCGTAGCGTACACTCGGGTCATTTGAGCCAGGATTTTCAAGTTCGGATTTAAAGTCTTGGAGTTCTTTCACCATCACCTGCGCTTTAGCACGGTCAGTCCAAAAATCAGCCGATTGCATGGCGGCTTCGATTTCGGCAATGCGCTTTTCCAATTCTTCTTTTTTCATTATGCCTTTATTTTTTCTTTATGATGTCTTGGAGCCAAAGGTCGGGATTGAACCGACGACCCCCGCTTTACGAAAGCGGTGCTCTACCAACTGAGCTACTTTGGCAACACCTTCTCGACCTGCCTATGTAATTCCTCCAGCGTGCCGCTATTTTTCAGAACAACATCCGCCCGTCGCATGCAATCGCGGATATTGCCACGATTCGGCTCGACAGAATCCATTTCACGCTGTTCATCCGAAAGGAATGTCTCGTACGTAACATGGTCAAGGTCACTCTTTCGGGCACGAATACGCTCGTACCGGATCTTCGGGTCAGCATCTACTGCGATGAGAAAAGCGCCGTGAGATTTCAAGAAATCAGCTTCGCCTTTGACGCGTACGGATTCTATGATCGCAGGCTTGCCACCGCGGAGAGCCTCTGCGTACAAGGTTTCAATAATATAACTCGGCCCATGCGTCTTACGCAACTCGTCGGCGAGATCGGTCATAGAACTCCTGATTATCGGCAAACCCCGCCGCTTGAGCTCTTTTGTCATAAAATCCCGCACCGAAAAATAAGCAAGACCTTTGCTTCGCAAAAAAGCGCTGACTTCGCCTTTGCCAGAGCCCAATGTGCCGGTGATGCCGATGATTTTGATTTCCATGGAGCCGTTGTCCGGGATTGAACCGGAGACCTCGTCATTCACATATACCTCAATTTCACCACAAAATAAAAGCTTATGGTTTATAGAAGGGTTAGACTGTATCTTGCGCATATTTCGCTATGACGAAAGTTAGCGTCCCTTGTCAGTCGTTCGGGTGGGCATAAGCACCAGCAATGATGTTTATGCTCGCCACGGTCTTACCCGCACTTGCGCACTTTAATGAATGCACGTGTGGACTTTAACCGTAATTCGGGCATCACCGTTTCGTTTCCAAAATGGCGGGCTATTTATTAACCAATGACGTGCTCTACCAACTGAGCTACAACGGCTTACTACTTAACGACTACAATTGCTAAGGATAGTCTATTTAAGAAATATTTTCAATCATGCTACAGAGTATCCTCTTGAGTTTTATATTATTGAAATAAAGTATGATGACTCCGTATTGGGATCTATATTTATATGTCCCCTTACCTCTTACCTGAGAAATGATCGTCTTATAAAATTGGCTCTTTTTTATTTTCAATTCTCGTCTCCAATATCTTAACGCTTGTTCCGGTGAAATATCATCAAATATTTTTTATGAAGTGTCTACATGCGCCACTCTATATCAAACCTTAGTCGGATATACGCTCGACGCATGGATACTGGGTTCGGTAGCGGGGAACCGTAATCTCCCGCATATTCACCTACTGCCATTTTTATTTTAGCATATGTAGAAATATAAAATAATAAAACCCCGTACCGAATGTACGAGGTTGGAAAGTTTGAAGTTATACTTTGCCTTAACTTTTTAATCCGAAGGACTAAGGTCAAAGTGTCTAAGAGAGCACAGTGACCAAAGTACCAAGGACTACTTGCGACGGAGGAACACCCAACGGTTGCCAGCAAGCCAGACGATGTCAGGACGACCGTAGCGGCCAAGCAGCCACTGCTCGCCATCGTCGTCGCGCGACACACGGAACACGACGAGGTCGCCATCCGAGCCGGTAATAGGTTCCATCGCAATGAGGAGCCATTCACCGTTGGGTTGGTCCGTGTACTGCAGACGCAGTTGAGGGCCGACTTCGTTCGGGCAGAGGTCAAGACCGAGTTCTTGTGCCCGCTTGTAGATGTCCGCGCGGGTTGCACTTCCCTTGAAGCCGAGATCAGTGCCAGAGGCAATGACGAGTTCGACTTCGGTTTCCTTGTCCGCTACCGTGAAGGCTGGCTGACCAAGGATATTGTTACCCCACTCGCCGATGTTGCAATCAGCAGTTTTGAGAGCCTTGCGGAAGTCGGCGGCAGTTTTGAGGCCGGTGCCGAGCTTGAGGGTGCGCCATGTCTTCCAAACCTTTGCGGCTGTAGAGACGATGAGTTCACCAGACAGAAAGCGGTGCACGCCATCCATGCCACCAAGTTTGTTTACAAGGGCTTCAATTTGACCGAGGTTAAGTTCATTGTATTTCATACTATCCTTTCATCGGCTCATAGCCGAGAGGTATCTCACTGCCCGTGAGTTGAGGGGTCGCATACGCGACATTGATGCACGGACTACCACGTTGGTAGCCATAGCCAGAAAGCACCGATAAAATCAGAGCCTTGTGGCTATGGCTACTTGCAAGTAATCTATCAAAGATCTTATTCGTTCTCTATTATACTACTATTGAGTTTATATGTCAATAGGTAGTATTTTATGACTTAAAATGAGGTTTTTTCACTATGGTAATGATAATAGAAATTATAGATCCAACTGCATCCAATTATTCCACTCTCCTTCATGTGCATCCTTGCCTTTACCCGTATAAAGCGTTTGAACTGGGAAATACGCAGGCCCCACAAGGACGAAAGGAAGCGATGGCACTGAACGCAGTGTCCACTTTATGGGGTACAGATCATTGCGCGGCTGATGGGACTTGAACCCACGACCCTCGGATTGACAATCCGATGCTCTAACCAGCTGAGCTACAGCCGCATATATAAAAATGTAACATAAACAAAGATTTTATCAAATGGTGTCGGGGGCCGGGAACGATCCGGCGACCTTCGGCTTATGAGTCCGACGCTCTACCAACTGAGCTACCCCGACATTTAAAACGACATTGTCAAACGACATCTGATTGAAACTGTACCGAGAATATAACAGAAAATGATGCCTCACGCTACTTTTTACCTTGAATCATAATAAACTGACTTATATTATAATGTCATTATGAGAAAGACGACACTTGTCATATTGATTTTGATTGCATCTGTGTGTGGTTATTTTTTTCTACGGCACACGACTTCAACAGTACAATTGCCGAAAGGAGAGAATCCTAATTTCCTCACCCAAGTTGACGATTGTCTTATTCCGACCGCATTTATCTATGGATATACTCTACGCATCACAGCCGCCTTCCGCTCTATAGCAGATCAAGCCGCAATGTATGACCAAGGGCGTACGGTGGATGGCCATATAGTTTCCGAAGCTCCACCGGGCCACAGTCTCCATAATTATGGATATGCCGTAGATATTGTCGATCGTTATAAAGGATACGACATTGATTGGACAAGACTGGTAGAAATCGGAGGTTTCTGTGGCTTGGAGTCTGGCGGCGTCGGCGACCTACCTCACTTTGAAGAAAGAGGCGGATTGACCACGGATCAATTCGCCGCAGGCATGAGGCCAGAAGCTTTGACACTTCCCTGTTCGACCATGTTGAATGATCATACGGCTACCAGCACTTCATTGACTTTGAAAGATATCACCGCATGCGCCACGCCTGGCAGTGAAGAAAAAAGCCAATCAAATACTACAAACGTAACTATTGTAAATAATATAGCCAGTACAACCATAATCATGACGGCTCAAAATTACTCAGAACAGAACGGCACAGCCATCATAACAAGCAATAATAAAAATAGTAAGGATGATACTTCGCAAGTAGTCGTTAATGTGGCCCGAGAGCCGAGCACTGCCGATGAACCTATGAGTATATACACTGGCTCTTGCGATCTCCTCGGTGGAAACGTCTATCCTTTGAATAATCTTATCCACGGCATATCAACAACGACCATAGATGTCTCTTTGTCTGAACTTTTAGGACAACAGCTTCCTCTGACGATAAACATCGAAGAAGCTATGGGAAGTGGTACTTCCACGTCGTGCGGTAATATAGATATACCGTGAGTTTGCTGTATCTATTATCTTGCTTGTTGCGGAGGCCGGAATCGAACCGGCTACCTTCAGGTTATGAGCCTGACGAGCTACCAATGCTCTACCCCGCTGTGAACTGATAGCATACCATACGAGAAAAAAAGCGCAAGGTCAGTTTTCCACCGCTATGGTGACTAAATATAGAAAAATTCCTCAAAGACCTGCTTGTATAAATTGACAACTCGTTTGGCTTCGTGCTTGCTCAACATAAAATTGGAACCTCCATGGGCAATATCGTTCCTGACTTTATGGGCTGACCAGGCTTGGTCGAGAGTTTTGAAATCGGCTTTGGTTGCACCGCGCAGTTTCGAGCCGAGATCATCACCGTGATAATTCATCACGGCTAACATTTCATCGAGAATACTGTCAGCATCAATGATAGCCTGTTTCCAATCGTTTTCGTTGTCCGAATCAGCCAGAACCACAATTTTCCTCCAGCGGTTCGTCGTTTCGGGCGAGCCTTTAGCACCGGCTTTGGGTAAAATGTCTACCATTTCTTGTGCCCCAGCTTGGATCGTCGGTTCAGAAATACCATAAATAGCTCTTTCTTTTTTACGAATCAATTTCAGCCGCTCAATGGAAACAACAATACCGATGAGAAAAATAAGTGAGACGGGAAATGAGATGACGATAAAAAAATCAAAGATACTTCGAATAGCGCTTGCAGATGACGACGAATACCTTGCGAAGAAATGAACGAATGGATTGAGATAATAAAGTATGCTGCCGGATAGAGCAACGACGATAAAAATAATGATAATAAGTAATGCTTCAATTTCCAATCCAGATTTTTTCTTATCTTTGTCCATTTTATTTTTTATTGATGTTGCTTTTTTATGTACGTTGCTTTCTTATTTTTCTCCGAGCAAATCTTTACCCGCTTCAAAAAGGGTTTTCTCGTCGCCGTGCCGGGCAGTGAGCTGAATGCCGACGGGTAGATTGCCCGCAAAGCCCACCGGTACCGACATGGCCGGCAGACCGGTCAGATTGGCGGGCACAGTGAAAATATCTTCGAGATACATGGCGATAGGGTCGGAAATCTTTTCACCAATCCTAAAAGCAGGCGATGGAGCAGTCGGAGTCATAATGACATCTACCGTGTCGAAAGCTCGATCAAAACCGGCGGCAATAACGCGACGGACAGCATTGGCATGGTTGTAATAAGCGTCATAATAGCCTGACGAGAGGACGTACGTACCAAGAAGAATACGACGGCGAACTTCTTTACCAAAGCCTGTTCCACGAGTCTCAAAATAATCACCTACGCCCGCTGGACGGTCGGAGGTACCCTTGCTATCTTTATGGAGACCATACCTTACCCCATCAAAGCGCGCCAAGTTGGCCGAAACTTCGGCTGGCATGACGATGTAATAAGCTGCCAAAGAATAATCAATATTCGGTATAGTCACGAGTTTGATCTCATAGCCGAGCTTTTCAAAACGAGCTTTTGATTCATTGAAAATGGCGTAGACTTGGCGGTCAATGCCAGCGCCGTCTTTGTAGTCGAGATAACCGATGACTGGCTTTTTCTTGCCGATACGTTTTGGTGAATATGTCGGCTGGAGTGAATCTTTTGCAATGGTGGAAATAGTCGTGCTATCCAAAGGATCTCGCCCGCTGATAGCGTCGAAAATAATTTCCGCATCAGCCACAGTCTTTGCAAATGGACCAATCTGATCAAGCGAAGAACCCATAGCCATGACCCCGTAACGCGAAACTGCGCCGTAGGTAGGTTTGAGACCGACCACACCACAAAAGCTCGCTGGCTGACGGATAGATCCACCAGTATCAGAACCAAGCCCTGCCAGAGCCATATCCGAGGCCAATGCCGCCGCCGAACCGCCGGATGAGCCGCCAGCTACACGCGAGAGATCGTGAGGATTCTTGGTCACACCGAAAGCGGAATTTTCTGTCGAACCGCCCATGGCAAATTCATCCATGTTTGTCCGACCAAGGAAAACTGCCCCGGCTTTCTTCAGTTTAGTGATAACGGTGGCATCATAGACTGCATGATAATGCTCGAGCATTTTCGAAGCGGCACTAGCAATGTGACCTTGAATGAGAATGTTGTCTTTGACGGCGAATGGAATACCCGTCAGAAATGATGTTTGTGCGCCATCGCCAGATTTTTCTTCAGCGAAAAGTTTGTCTGCCATCTTCGCCTGTTCAATGACATCGCTAAAAACTTCGAGATATGCATTGATATCTTTATTTTTTGTTACGATGACATCGAGATAAGCCTGGGCCAATTCGACCGCTGAAAATTCGCCATACTTCATGCTTTCATGGGCTTTGGTTATCGTCAGATTTTTCAAGTCTATCTTCTTCATAGAATTTTTTACAAGATTTTCTTGACTGCAACAAAATCACCTTCCCTGTCGGGTACTTCAGAAAGAATGTATTCACGATCGTGAGATGAAAGTGTTCTCGGCTCATCAGGTCTCATGATATTTTTTACCGCCCCAACGCGACCTTCAGTATCAAGATCGGCATCGGCCATAGGTGCTTTTTTGATCTGATCCACATAGACAAGAATAGCATCAATTTCCTTGACAAGTTGAGTCTTTTCATTTTCATCTACCTTAATTCGGGCTAAATTAGCCATATTTTCTATGTCATGTATGGTGATCATGAATATATTGAGATTGTATGGAGAGATTGTAGCATACAATTCTGATTAAAAAAAAGAGAAAATTCCCTGATGATAAACCACTTATTCTCATTTAGAAAAAGTGATGAAAAAGGAGAATCTGTAGAAGATTACGAGATAAAGTAGAAATGAAAAAAATAAATAGAAAGATGGTAACATATGCTAATACTAGATTAAAACATTTTCAAAAAGTCCTCCTCCGAAATGATTTCCACCCCAAGCTCGCGTGCCATCGCCAATTTTGAACCGGCATTTTTACCAACCACGATATAATCAGTCTTCTGCGAGACCGAACTGCCGGCATGACCGCCGTGGTCGCGCACCATTTCTTCGGCTACCGTTCGATCAAGAGAAGGCATTGTACCGGTAAAGACGAATGTCTTGCCGGCAATCTTTGATACAGCGTCATTCGTCATCATTTTTTCTATCTTGACTTGTTTCAGTAGATTTGCAACAAGTTTTTTATTTTCGCCGATCCGGAACCAATCATATACAGCTTGAGCTACGACCGGACCAACGCCATATATGGATTCAATCTCTTCAAAATCAGCTGACGCCACGCGGTCAATCGTACCGAAATGTTTGGTCACATCATACGCCGTCTCTTCGCCCACTTGCGGAATAGAAAGTCCAGCTAGAAATCGTGGTAAAGTCACTTTCCGCGCCGCCTCAATAGCGGCAAGCAAGTTGTCCACAGATTGCTCGGCAAAACGCGGCAAAGCGAGCAAATCACCGCGCTTCAAAGTAAAAATATCATCGAAGCTGGCAATCAAATTATGTTCAAGCAAAACGTCAATTATCTTTGGCCCGAGACCATCAATATTGAAACAATGCTTTGAGACAAAATGATAAAAACGACGCTTGACCTGGGCGTACGAATCATGAGCCACACATCGCCATGCCGCTTGGCCGGGAATACGTTCTATCTTGCCACATGCCGCCACATGAGTCGGCCAGATATACGGCTTGGAGTCTTTCGTCCGCAGTTCACGCACCACCGAAACGATATCAGGAATAACATCACCCGCTTTCTGCAGAATGACCGTATCGCCAATACGCACATCGAGTCTCTTGATTTCATCTTCATTATGCAAAGTCGCCCGCGAAACAGTTGATCCTGCAACGGAAACAGGCCTCAGATGAGCTACCGGCGTCACCACACCCGTCCGACCGACTTGGAAAACGATATCCTCAAGCACGGTCGTCACTTGCTCGGCCGGGAATTTGAAAGCAATACCCCAACGCGGAGCCTTGCCGGTATAGCCGAGCATAGCCTGCAAAGGCAATTCATCAACTTTGACCACAATACCATCAGCATTATAGTCTTGTCGTGGCATTTTCTTGTGCCATTCTTTCCAATAGGCGATGATTTCATCGATCGTTTTCACATGCTTCCAGTATGGATTGACCTTAAAACCGAGCTCACGGAGAAATTCGAGTGAACCATGCTGGGTAGCGGGCATGCGGGCGAGAGTGACTGACTCCCCTTTCGACCTAACCTTTTGATTATTAAAACGCGCAATATAATAGATAAATGTCTTCAATTTCCGCTCAGCTACAATCTTCGGATCGAGCTGACGGATGGAGCCGGCGGCCAGATTTCGCGGATTAGCAAAAGGCTCGAGATCATCCTTTACCCGCTTCTTATTCAAAATAGCCAGCTGGCTTTTGCTCATCCACACTTCACCTTCAACAATAATATCAACTGGCCGAGACAGACGCAGTGGTACCGACTCGATAGTTTTGACATTTTCCGTCACATCTTCACCCACTGTCCCATCGCCGCGCGTAGCCGCCAATTTCAAAAGACCTTTTTCGTATGTCAAAACAATTTTCAGTCCGTCTATTTTATGCTCAACGGTATAGGTTAGCCTACCATCACTGCCTGTCTCATTTTTTAAAAACCGTTTCGTCCTGGCATCAAATTCACGAATTTCCTCTTCCGAAAAAGCATCATTGAATGACCATTGCGGTACTTGATGTTCTACTTTCTTAAATTCGGGCAGAGGTTTGCCCGCTACTCTTTGCGATGGTGAATCAGACGTCACAAGCTCGGGATATTTCGCTTCTATCTCGACGAGCTCATGCTTAAGAGAGTCGAGAGCGGCCTCGGAAATAGGCGTTTCGTCGAGCACGTGATATTCATAGCGATACTTTTCAATCGCCTTTTTGAGCTTCTCCAGCCGGTCTATGACTGTTTGTGGTGCACTCGTTTCCATTTTTACCATTTCTTATTGCCAAGAATATGTCGTGACCAATTCCCTGTCAACCTTTTCCGTATTATTATTTTTGCCGAGGCAATCGAAGTTGGGCATGGTCCCCTCCGAACCCATATTATAGCCAAATGAATAGACCGTCGTAGTAGAAATACCCGAGGAATTATAGACTTTATTGACATCAACGTAGGCACAAGCGTTTCCTTCAATCGGCACGCTGAAAGTAAAATCATATTGAGTGCCCATCCCAAAAGCACTGCTGGCCATGGTAACTGCCGAACTGACTTGACTACTATTTGTCGCAGTGCCGCACGCAAGCGGCATTATCGAACCATTAACAATAAATGTAGTTGTGGAAAAGAATGTCGCCCCATTGCCGGTGGCACCTTGATAATCATAATAGAGAGCACATTCATAGCCGGCATCAGCCGCATAGAAAGCATAGTCCGATTCGCGGGCGCCGGAAGTCAAAGTGAGCTCTTTGCGAGTCGTATTGAGAAGCGATATACCGACGGCAAGAACCAAAGCCGATACCAGAACGGCAAATAAAAGGGTGTAACCTTTGTGGCTTTTCAGACGTGCTATTTTCGATGATAGAGATGATTGCTGTATGTTTTTCATATGTGTAACATTATTTTACCGTGTCGTATTGAACAACATATTCTGAAGGACGACATCTTCCACAATACCGCCGGTTTTCCATTCTACCGTTACCGTAACGAGGGTGGATGTGGCACCACTACCCATAGGAGTAACCGTGAATGCCCGCCAGAATTTTGTTATAGGATTGGTGCCTAGAGCGCCTGCGGGAGAATAATATGTTGTAAGAAGATAGAGCTGACATAAATTTTGATATTGTCCGTTTATATTTATCGAAGAAGGTGTATTACAACTAAGCGATGGTGATACCGCTGATAGTGTGGTATCAAAATCGCACGCATTACTATGTCCTGCCGTACATAGAAGCATATTCCCTCCCCCGCCCGTCGCCAACCATGACGTTCCGCTACTATTCATCATCAGATTATTATCGCGGATATTCTCGATATATTCCATGAGATCTTCGGCCAAATATGATGCTATCATCTGATTCTCAGAATTGGCCGCGGTGACTAAACTTTTTTCAGCGATAGTCAAAGGCCCAGCAATTGAAATAAGGAGAATAGCGATAGCCACAAGCGTTTCTAGAATAGTAAAGCCTCGGCTTGGGCGAGATATTTTTGCAATTTTTGTTGAAATTATTTTCATAATTTTCATAGCATATATATCATTATCATCAATATTCCATAACTCTCTGCGATGCCGTCATCTGAACCGTAAATGCCGTCTGATCTTCTTGACTTATGCCAGCTGTGCCACTGATCAAAATAAAAACTTTTGGTTGAATACCCGGAATTGACCCATTCGGCCATGCTCCGTCAATCTTCATATTGAAGGTTTGAATAGTTAAATCCGATGAGGTTGAGGTTAATGGAATAAAAGAAAAGGCTGCATTACATGTCGATTGTTCGGCTTTTTGGATAATACCGCTGGACAATTCATAGGCATGGATGAGATGACATGTGTTGGTCGGATCCATGGTAGAAGAATTAAAAGCAATCATCAAACCAGAACTGAGAGAAAGACAGTGGGTATTTTGAAAACCTGCCGAGGTCTGAGGGATGGATGTCGGCGGAGGGTTTTGCGGACTGCCGACGACAAGACATTCATAATCACTGCCGACTCTTAGATCGCGGGATATTGATTCCAAAGCAAAGCTGGTATCGTTGACGGCAGTCTCGATAGCTTCCGATCGCCGGTTGGCATCAATAATTTTCAAAAAAGCACCAACAGCCACCACCGCTACGACAGCAAAGAGAGCCAGAGAGACGATGATTTCAATTAAGGTAAAACCGTTGGTTTTTTTCATGCTGTTATTTTTTGCATTTTAATTCGACACGCTTATCTCTCCGGTGCCTTGGATAATAACATCTCTCGTCGAACCATCGCTCCCCGATATGGTAATATCGGCATACACGGTAGAGACTGTTCCACCACTGGTAGATGCTGTAATAGTAGCATCAGGATTGGGACGTTGGAAAGAGACATCAAGAGCGGAAGCAGGCTTGCCACCACTCGCACATGAACTGATAACGCACATCTGGCTCACTGTATCCCCCGCTTTCATAGTATACGTGCCGAGATTACCGCTTACGTTAGGGCCAACGCTTACATACACTTTAGACGCGGTAGTCGTTGAATTTGCTGGGTTGACAAAATAGATAAAACTATTTGACGGAGCAGTAAAATGTATACCATAGACATTGTTATACAACACCGTATTGGGAGCGCCAGAAGTTGCAGCGCCTTGCACATCGAGAGCTGAAGCTTGGGCATTTTGAATAGCGAGAGCGGTATCATAAGCAAGATCAGTCATGATAACACCTTGGTTGAAGGTTCCGTATTTGGCAAGGAGGAAAGCGGTCATGAAAGCGAAGATGGCGAGGGAGATTATCAGTTCAAGTAGGGTGAAGCCCCCAACAAAACGAACAGCACATGCACTTTCAGAGCACGGATATTTTTTTGCTAAAAAATTCCTCGTGCTCACGCCGTCGCGCTCACAAGTCTCTGAAAATGCATGTGCTGTTCGTTTTGTTGGAAAACTCATATTACTTGAACTTATAATTTCAATTCACCTATGCTTATGTACTACTCCTTATCTGTTAAGTATACCAAGAAATGGGTTAATATCGATGACGGAAATGCCAAATAGAAGAACGAGGTACATGCCGAGAACAAGATAGGGAGCAAAAGGAATCTCTCGGCGACCTTCGATGCGGTGATAGGCTATGAGTACCCAGACTATGGAGATGGCCGCGCCAATCCAAAAGGCCAAGAAAATAGCGGAAAGACCGGCATTGAGACCAAGTACCCAGCCGATACCGAGCATGATTTTTGCATCGCCCAAACCCATCCAGCGACCTTTCGAAACAAGCCAGAGCAAAGCAAATGGTAGAGACAATAATGGCCCAGCGAGGAGATCACCAAGAACTGGCATATGGAAAAACGATGTAGCGAAAGCACCTGCAGGACTCAGAAAAATACTTACAAAGGCGATAATTGCAAAAATATACACAAGTGCATTTGGAATGACCTTATGCTTAATGTCATAAACCACGATGACGATAAGAAGCGACGCTATGACGAGTTGCACGAACGTTATTATACCTGCCGTAAATGAAAGCGGCGGAAATTTCATAAAAATGAGCACAAAAAGGGCACCAGCCAAGAATTCAACGAGCGGATATTGCCAGGAGATTTTGCTTTTGCATTTACGACAAGCGCCTTTCTGAGCAAGAAAACTAAAAATCGGCACGAGCTCAATCCACGTCAGCGTGCGAGCGCAGGTCATGCACTTCGATCGGCCACCGATACCCATGCCCGTGTTGTAGCGGTACGTCACCACGTTCAAAAAACTGCCGATAATCGTGCCGAGGATGAAGGCGAGTAAAAGAAAGTAGGGGTCCATGACTATTTCGGTCCGACACAATAATCATATACAGTGCCAGGAGGAGTATCGGTAGGACCGCATTCAAATCCCGGTGTGTACCAAGAAGAAGGATGACTAGGAAGGCTGTTATTTGAAGCTTTGTTTGGATTTTCCAATGTCGCATGGAGGAAATAATCATCATATTGATGAGTGCTATCTACCTGATAACTGTATACATATAGACCTGTATTTGTAGGATCACTCGGTATTGATGAAATATAGGTTCCTAGGGTTATACCACTTGGACAACCAGAGTCGGTCGCCGAGGTGGAAGCCGTCGCAGGATAATCACCACACCGATTAAAATATCCTGCCAAAGCTAACTGGATATTTGACAAATCGGAAATCCTCTTAACATCGCGTGACTGGGACTTCGCTGCTGAAAAACTTTCCAACATAACAGCTGACAAGATACCGATAATGGCGATAACCACCATGAGTTCAATGAGGGTGAAGCCTTTATTAGAAATTTTTATATCATTTTTCATGTCTTAGATTATACCATACAAAAAACCGAGATGAACTCGGTTCTTTGTATAGTCAAAAAATAACTTCGAAATTATTATTGACAAGCAGTAAGACCACTCAGAGCTAAAGGAGTAGCAAGAGTCTCCAATTTTGAATCTCCACTGTTGTCAGCACACCAATATTGCCCCGGTGTGCTCAAAGGCATTTGAGCGAGCCAATAGGTTGCAGCAGCATAACAAGAACCAGCTGTAGCAGAAGGAGCTGCTCCAGCCCAACTAACAGTTGCAATACCACTGGAACTTGCT